>FWPU01000931.1_pt1 | contig 91927 bp, 77 predicted proteins | sample 2228361 | NCBI WGS metagenome assembly FWPU01 (sample SAMEA103939777, study PRJEB20133) | metagenome
CGCTGGGAACGATGGAGGAAATGCAGCGCGCGACGGCGGTCTTCGCCCAGGTCCTCGGCGTGCCCGCCGCCGCCGCGGCGTGACGACTCGTCTCGACGTGGCCGGGGGCCTCTCGAAAGCGCACATCACGCGGGGCGCCGGGTACAACCGCTGGTGGAACGTGCCCGCGGCGCTCGCAATCAACCTGAGCGTCGGGCAGGCGTACGCGTTCAGCGTCTTCAGCCTTCCGCTGAGCCGGGCGATCGGTGTGAGCGAGCCGGCGCCGGGCGACTGGAAGCTCTCGACGCTCGGCTGGACTTTCACGATTGCGTACATCTGTCTGGGCCTCGCCGCCGGATTCGGCGGGCGCTGGCAGGAGGACGTTGGGCCGCGTAAGAGCGGGGTCGTCGCCGCGTGCTGCTGGGGCGGCGGATTCTTCATCGCGGCGCTCGGGGTCTACCTGCACGAGATCTGGCTCTTGTACGTCGGCTACGGCGTCATCGGCGGCGTCGGCCTCGGTCTCGGGTACCTCACGCCCATTTCGGTCCTCATCCGCTGGTTTCCCGATCGCCGGGGTCTCGCGATGGGCCTGGCGATCATGGGCTTCGGCGGCGGCGCGGTCATCGCCGCGCCGCTCTCCGAGGCGTTGATGGACATGTTCGCCTCGTCGACCTCGGTCGGGGTGTGGGAAACCTTCGTCGTCCTCGGCCTGGCGTATTTCGGCCTGATGGTGAGCGGAGCGTTTCTGTTCCGGTGGCCGGCACCAGGCTGGGCCCCGGCGGGCTGGACGAGGCCGTCGCCATCTGTGACCTCGATTGTGGCTCGCGAGGATGTTCACCTGAGCTACGCGGTGCGGACGCCGCAGTTCTACCTGCTGTGGTTCGTGTTGTTGCTCAACGTGACGGCGGGGTTGGGCGTGCTCGGCCAGGCGTCGGCGATGATCCAGGAGGTGTTCGACGGGTTCAGCGCGGCCGCCGCGGCGATCTTCGTGAGCCTGCTGAGCCTGTTCAACATGTTCGGCCGATTGTTCTGGGCGTCGATGTCGGACGCGATCGGCCGCAAGGCGACCTACGGGCTGTTCTTCGCCGTCGGGCCGGTGCTGTATGCGGTCGTGCCCGCCGCCGGCGCGATGGGGAGCGTCGCGCTGTTCGTCGCCTGCTTCGCCGCCATCATGACGATGTACGGCGGTGGGTTCGCGACGCTGCCGGCTTACGTCGCCGACCTGTTCGGGACGCGGTGCGTCGGGGCGATTCACGGCCGCGTGCTCACGGCGCTGTCGGTGGCGGGCGTGCTTGGTCCGGCGCTCGTGAACTACCTGCGCGAATATCAGGTCGCGCGCGGCGTCGCGGTGCGCGACGCGTACGATGTCACGATGTACATCATGGCCGGGTTGCTCGTGCTCGGCTTCTTCTGCAATCTCGCGGTGCGGCCGGTCGGCGGGGCGCAGCCGATGGGGCGGGTCGAATCCCCCGCGCTGCGCCTGCGCGGCGGCGTGACGGGGTCCCCGGCGGAGCCGGCCGGGGCGTGACGGAGGGCGGGTCGATGCAGCCCGCGTCGGGGTGATGTGGAGACAGTGGGTGCAGATTGGCTGCGCGCTGCTCGCCATCCTGATGGCCGGGTTCGCCTCGGGCTGGTGGCTCGAGCGATACGATTCGCGGCAGGGATTCCAGGACGAGGCCGGGCGCATCGCACGCGTGCTCGGCGTTCGCTCCGGCTCGGTCGTCGGCGACGTGATCGCTGGGAGCGGCAAGTGGAGCATCGACCTGGCGCGGCGGGTCGGTTCCGCCGGTCGGGTGTACGCCACCGAGTGGGCCGGTCCGGCGCTGGCGGCGCTCCGCGACGCCGTGCGCGCGTCGGGGCGCGCGAACGTGGTGGTCGTGGCCAGCACCGAGGCGGATCCGGGGCTGTCGCCCGGCTGCTGCGACGCGTTGCTCGTCCGGGCCGTGTATCACCATTTTCGAGAACGCGGTATGATGTCCGCGGCCTTGGCGCGGGCGGTGCGTCCGGGCGGTACGGTGGCGGTCATCGATTTCGACGTGGGCACGGCGGAGGAACGGGCGGGCCACGGCATCGCGCGGCGCGTGGTGCTGGACGAGCTGGGCGCATCGGGCCTGGTGCTCGTGCAGGCAATCGAGGACTGGACCGGGCACGCCTACTGTCTGCTGTTCCGGAAACCGGGTGAACCGACCGCGCGCGGCTCGGAGGTGTGAGGCCCGCGAGCCCTGGACCCCGCCCTGGGCGAGGGTCGAGGCGGGCGGGTGCGCGCGCGACGCGCTGAACAGGGGCGGTTGGCCATGACGAGTCAGGAGTTCGCGGGCGACCCGCGACACGGGCTGTCGCGGCGGGCGTTCATCAAAGGGGTGATCGCGGCGGGCGCGACGGTGTCATCCGCCGCGTATCTGTTTCGTGGACCAACCGCGCTCTGGGGACGACCCTCCGCCGCGGGCGCGGTGGAGCGCCTGGTCACGCTGCGCGTCAACGGCCAGCTCCGGCACGTGGACGTCCTGCCGCAGGAAACCCTGGTCATGACGCTGCGCTACAAGCTGGGGCTGACGGGGACGAAGATCGGCTGCGACCGCGGCGAGTGCGGCTCGTGCACGGTGCTCGTCGACGGCGTGCCGCTGTACGCCTGCGCGGTCCTCACGCACGCCGTGCGGGGGCGCGACATCACGACGATCGAGGGGCTGGCGCGGCCGGATGGGCGCCTCCACCCGGTCCAGCGAGGTGTGGTCGACGAGCTCGGGTTCCAGTGCGGATTCTGCGCCCCCGGGATGATCCTGACCGCAGTGGCGTACCTGAAGACGCATCCCGCGCCCACGCGCGCCGAGCTGGCGCAGGCGCTCTCGGGAGTGCTGTGCCGGTGCGGCGACTACGACAAAATCCTGAACGCGATGATGCGCGGGGCGGCCTACGCGCGAGGGGAACTGACGTGAGCGAGCAGACGCTGATCGGACAGAACTACACGCCGCCAGATCTCGTCGCGAAGGTCACGGGCCAAGCGAAGTACGCCGAGGACTTCCGCGCCGAGGGGATGCTCTTCGCCAAGCTGCTCCTGAGCCCGATGCCGCATGCGCGGGTGACGCGGCTGGACATCGGCGAGGCCCTCGCCGTGCCTGGCGTGGCGGCCGTCCTCACGGCGGACGACCTGCCGGTGCCGCCGCCGGGGGCCGAGGCGGGTCTGACTAACGAGCCGCTTTACGTTGGCGAACCGATTCTCGCCGTCGCCGCAGCGGACGAGACGACAGCCGCGGAGGCGATCGAGCGGGTCCGGATCGACCTGGAGCCGCTGCCCTTCGTGCTCGACCCGCTCGAGAGCCTGCGGCCGAACGGGCCCAACGCCCGGAGGGAAGGCAACGTCCTCGTACCCGGCGAGAAAGGTTTGGCATTCGCCACGATCAAGTGGACCGAGGCCCAGTTCGCGGAAGCGGGCGAGGGGCGCCTGCCCATGGGCGAGGTGCGAGACACCTGGACGATCGGCGACCTCGACGCCGGCTTTGCCGAGGCGGCCTTCACACTCGACGAGACGGTCGTGCACCAGTCGCTGTCGCACCACTGTCTGGAGCCCCGGAGCGCGCTGGCCTACTGGCAGAACGGCAAGCTGTACCTGTTCGGCTCGACGCAGAGCACGGCCCGCACCGTCCCGGCCCTCGCCGACTGGGTGGGCATCGACCCGGCCGACGTGGTGTTCGTCAGCGAGTTCACTGGCGGCGGCTTCGGCAGCAAGATCAGCGGAAGCCTGGTGATGCGGATTCCCGCGCTTCTGGCGAAGAAGACGGGGCGTCCCGTGATGCTGCGCGTGACGCGGGCGGAAGAGCATTACTTCGGCCGCGCGCGGCCGGGCTGCCAGGCGCGCATCAAGATGGGCTTCCGGAAAGACGGTCGCCTGACCGCTCTCGACCTCTTCATCGTCCAGGACAACGGCCCGTACGGGCGTCAGGGCGATTACCTGACGTCCGCCTCCCTCGCCTCGCTCGTGTACCAGCCGCTCGCGATGCGGTTCCGCGGGATCACTGTGCTGACCAACACGCCGCCGAAGGGAGCGCAGCGAGCCCCGGGCGGCGAGCAGATCAACTTGATGATCGAGCCGCTGCTCGACAAGGCCGCGCGGGCGCTCGGGATCGATCGGGTCGCCATTCGGCGCATCAACGCCCCGGAGATGAACGCGTCGTTCGGGCCGCCGCCGCAGAAGCCGGGGCAGCCGCGGGCGTTCGTCACGAGCTGCTTCGTGAGGGAGGCGTTCGACAAGGGGGCGGCGCTCTTTGGCTGGGCCGAGAAGAGAGGGCTGAGCGGTCGCCGGCAGGGCACGAAGGTCACCGGCATCGGCGTCGGCCAGGGGGCGTACAGCAGCGGGTCGATCGGCTACGACGGGATCGTGCTCATCAAGCCCGACGGGAAGCTGTATATCCACCAGGGGCTCGGCAATTTGGGGACGTTCTCGTACGCTGACACGGCGCGCGCCGCCGCGGACGTGCTGAAGATGCCGTGGGACCGGTGCGTGATCGTGTGGGGCGACACGGCGAAGCACCTGCCCTGGAGCTCGGTGCAGGCGGGCAGCCAGAGCATCCACGCGCACACGCGCGCCAATTACGCGGCGGCGATGGACGCCAGGCGCAAGCTGCAGGAGATCGCCGCGCGCGACCTGGGCGGCTCGCCGGACGATTACGAGGTGGCCGGCGAGCGGGTGTACCGAAAGGGGAGCCCGTCGCGGTTCCTGACGTTCGCGAAGGCCGCCGCGCGGGCGATCGAGCTGGGCGGGAAGTACGACGGGCACGAGGCGCCCGACGACATCAACGCCATGACCGCGCGGTCCGTGAGGGCGCTCGTGGGCCAGGGCTTGCTGGGCGTCGCCAAGGACGTCCTGCCGCGCAAGGGTAGTACCTACTCGTTCGCGGTGGCGTTCGCGCGCGTCGAGGTCGACCTCGAGACGGGACACGTGGATCTCGTGGAGTATGTCGTGGTGCCCGACTGCGGGACGGTGGTGCACCCACGCGGTCTGGCGGCGCAGCTCTATGGCGGCGCCGTGCTCGGCTTCGGCATCGCCCGCAGCTCGAAGTGGGTGTACGACGGACGGTGGGGACAGCCGATGACGCGCACGTTGTATACGTCGAAGCCGCCGTCGTTCCTGGACGTCCCGCTCGAGTTCAGGTGGGAGGCCGTCGGCGCGCCGGACCCGTTCAACCCCGTCGGGGCGAAAGGCATCGGCGAGCCGCCGGTCGGTGCGGGCGCGAGCGCCGTGGCGTCGGCCGTCGCCGACGCCCTCGGCGGTGTCCTGTTCAACCGCACGCCGATCACCACCGACCTGGTGCTGGCGGCCATCGAGCAGCAGGCGCAGCCGTACGGGCCGCTGGCGATGCACGTCTAGGGCGAGGGCGACGGGCCGACCCCGCCCCGACCTGCGGGGCCGGCGAGGACGGCTCGTCTTGGAGAGGAACGCGCGATGGCCCTGATTCACGACATGATGCCGCCGTTCGAGCTGCTCCAGCCGGCCAGCGTCGAGGATGCCCTGCGGCTGCTCGACGAGCACGGCCGCGCCGCGTGGCTGCTCGCGGGCGGCCAGGACAGCCTGGACTGGTTCAAAGATCGCATCAAGCGGCCCCAAGTGGTCGTCGATCTGGGTGGGCTCGCCGCGCTGAAGGGGATCCGGGCCGGCCCCGAGGGTCTGGAGATCGGCGCCCTCACGACGCTCACCGAGGTGGCGAGCCATCCCGACATCGTCGCCCACTACGGGGTGCTCGCCCGCGCGGCCGCGCGCGTCGCCGTGCCGCAGATCCGCAACGTGGGCACGATCGGCGGCAACCTCGCCCAGGATGCGCGCTGTTGGTACTACCGCAGCGGGTGGTCTTGTTATCGCGCGGGCGGCAACCTCTGCTACGCGGACGCGCCAGGCGGCATGAACCGCGAGCATGCCGTCTTCGGCACCGACCGCTGCGTGGCCGCGAGCCCATCGGACACGGCCCCGGCTGTCGTCGCCCTCGAGGCGAGCGTGGTGATTCGCAGCCGGCGCGGCGAACGTGTCGTGCCCGCCGAGCGCTTCTTCGTCGGGCCGGCCGTCGACCCGCGGCGCATGACGGTGCTCGAGCCGCGCGACCTCGTGACGGCGGTCCGAGTGCCCGCAACGTGGCGCGGGGCGCGCTTCTATTTCGAGAAGGTCGCGGACCGGCCGGCGTGGGACTTCGCGCTCGCGAGCGTGGCAGCGGCGATCGTGGAGCGCGACGGGCGGATCGAGCGCGCGCGCATCGTGCTGGGCGGTGTGGCGCCGGTGCCGTGGCGCCTCGCCGCGGTCGAGGCCGCCATCGCCGGACGGCGGAGAGACGAAGAGACAGCGACGCTCGCCGGCGACCTCGCCGTCCGCGGGGCCCGGCCGCTCGCCCATAACGCGTTCAAGGTGTCGCTCGTGCGGAACCTGGTCAAGCGCGCGATTCGCGGCGCGGAGGCGTAGCGATGGCGGTGTTCCAGTGGGGCGTGAATCCCTGGGGCCAGCCGGTCCTCACGCACATCTCCTGGGATCTGCTGTGGTGGGCGATCGGCCTGGGCGTCCTGTTCATGCTGGCGCACGCGGTCTACGTACGGGTGCGACCGTCGTCGGCCGCCAGCGCCGCCACGGCCGCCGGCGGGGCCGACGGGGCCGTCGCGGGGCTGCCCGAGCGTATCGTGCGACACACGGCAGCGGCCCGCCTGTTCCACTGGGTCATGACGGCGGCGATGCTCGCACTGCTCGTGACCGGCTTTCTGCCGGTCGTCGGGATCCAGTTCGCCTGGGTGACGATCCACTGGGTCGCCGGGCTCGTCCTCGTCGCCGCGCTCGTCTATCACCTGGTGCACGTGTTCGTGCGGCGCAGCCTCTCGACCATGTGGGTAACGGCGGCGGAGCGGCACGAGGCCAGACTCCGCCTGAGCCGCGCGCTGGGCGCGGCCCTCCCGCCGCCTGGCAAGCCCGGCAAGTATCCCCTGGAGAACAAGCTGTACCACAACGTCGTCGCGTTGGTGGCGGTCGTGGTGGTCGCGACCGGCGTCGTCATGATGGTGCGTGTGCCGACGCCGTTCTTCACGCGTAACCCCTACCTCTTCTCGGACCTCACCTGGGGCATCGTCTATGTGCTGCACGGGCTGGCGAGCGTGGCGCTCGTCACCCTCGTGGCGGCGCACGTGTACTTTGCGGTGCGCCCGGAGAAGCGGTGGATCACCTGGTCGATGATCGTCGGCTGGATCGATCGGCAGCGCTATTTGGAACACCACGACCCGACGCGCTGGGTGGTGCCGCGAGCAGCAGCGGCGCGGGTCACAGCGGGCGACGAGCGCTAGGTGAGCCGGCCGCCGGGTGCTGCCGGGCCGATCGGCGGCCCGCGGGGATGCCATGCGCGATCTCGTGCGCGCGTACCTGGACGGCTGCGTCTCGCGACGCGGATTCCTGGCCCGGTTGACGGCCGCTGGCTTCACGGGGGCGGCGGCCCGCGCGATGCTGGAGGCGGCCGAGCTGGGCACCCTCGAGGCGGTCGAGTCCGCGGCGGCGCGCGTCGTGACGGGCACGGGCGGTGACCTGCTCGTGGAGCAGGTCAAGGCCGCCGGCGCCCGGTTCGTTTTCACCAACCCGGGTTCGCTCGAAGTCGGGTTCTTCGACGCCCTGACCGATCGGCCAGAGCTGCAGGTCATCGTCGGACTGCACGAGGGCCTCGTCGTCAGCATGGCGGACGGCTACTTCAAGGCGACGCTTCGGCCGGCGTTCGTCAACGTGCACGCGGCCGTCGGCACTGCGCAGATGGCAGGCCAGATGTACAACGCGCACCACGACGGCTCGGCGCTCGTCGTGACCGCCGGCCTGAACGACCCGACCGTGTACAGCGACGACATGGCGCTCGCCCCGGCGCAGGGCTTCGCGCAGGGCGACATCAACCGGCAGTTCACGAAGATTTCCTGGGAAGTGCGGAACGGGGCCTCCGCGGCGGTGGCGATCCGGCGTGCGTTCAAGGTGGCGGCGACCGCGCCCGGCGGCCCGGTGTACGTAGCCGTGTCGCGCGGAGCGCTCCAGGAAAAGGTGTCGGGCGAGGTCTGGCCCAGGGAGGCTTTTCTCGTCGAGGCGAGGCCGCGGCCCGCCGCCGACCAGGTGCAGGCGCTGGCCAGAGTGTTCGTCGAGGCGAAGCGCCCCGTCGTGGTCGTGGGCGACGAGGTCTGGAAGGCCGGGGCGGCGGCTGACACCATTGCGCTCTGCGAAACGCTGGGGGCGGCGATCGCCGGGAGCGGCATGACGGCGTTCCAGTACGTCTCCGCCGCGCATCCCCAGTACGTCGGCGGGCGCTACCAGGACGAGCGGCCCTACCCGTTCGGGAGCGCCGACCTCGTCGTCCAGTTGGGGACGCGCGACCCCGGCGGAGGGGCGGTTCCGGAGCGTCCCCCCGTCGACCCAAACGCCACGTTCGTCGCCGTCGGGCTCGATACGAACATGCTCGGGCGCACGCAGCCGCTCGACCTGGCCGTGGTCGGCGACGCCGGGCAGGCTGTCAAGGACCTCGCGGACGCCGTCGGTGCGCTCGCGACGCGGGAGCGACTCGCCCGGATCCGGCAGGACCGGCTCTCCGCGATCGCGCCGGCGGTCTCGGCGGCGCTCTCCGAGCGCCTCTCGCGAGCGCGGGCGACGTTCGACGACACGCCCATCCATCCAGATCGACTCGGCTACGAGCTGGAGCAGCATCTCGACCGGAACGCGATCGTGGTGACGGAGAACCTGCCGGGCCTGATGGGCAAGCATGACTTCCTGCGCTTCGGCCCCGGGGTCGAGCAGAAGCTCGGCATCGCGACCGCCGGGTCGTCGCTCGGATGGGGGCTCGGGGCTGCGCTCGGCGTCAAGCTCGGCGCGCTGGATCGACTGGTTGTGCTGAGCATCGGAGACGGGTCCGTGATGTACTCCGCGGCGGGCTTCTGGTCCCTCGCGCGCTACGAGGTACCGGTCCTGATCGTCGTGTGGAACAACCGGAACTATCAGACGGTCAGGGCCTCGTACCATCGGTACAAGGGGCGGATGGCGGCCACCGGCCATTATCACGGCGTGTTTCTCGGCGACCCGGACATCGATTTCGTGAAGCTCGCCGAGAGCCAGGGCGTTCGCGGGCGCCGCGTCACCAGCCCTAGCGAGATCGCCGCCGCACTGAAGCGAGGCGTCGCCGAAGTCCGCGCCGGGCGTCCTTACCTCATCGAGTTCCTGGTGGCGTGCATCGGCGGGGGCGCCGAGTCCACCTGGCACCAGAGGTTCAGCGCGGCCCGCGGGACCGTACCCTAGTCCGCCTCTCCAGGCTCCGGCGATCGCCTTTGGTCCACGCGGGAGCCCATCGGAGATCATCGACCCCATGACGACGACCGAGGATCTGGCCAGGCGGATCGACGCGATCGAAGAGGGCTACGAGTACCTCCTCGCCTACGCGGCGCAGGGTGTCGCAGACGAGCGGGCGAGCGGGTCGGGCGGGCGGGCCCGGGAGTTCCTGGGCCGCATGGACGAGGCGCTCACCGGCCTGGCAGAGCTGTTCCGGGCGGCCGTGGCGCGGGGGGCCGGACGGCCGGCGGAGCGCTACCACGCGTTCCTCGACGTGCTGGAGCACGACGCGCGCGCCGCGCAGGCGGTGGTGCGGCTCGTTCTGGCGCAGCCCTCGATCACCTCGCAGCTCGTCGACAACCTCAATGCGTCCATCCACCTCCGGGCGCTGCTCACCGACCTCTTCCTCGTCGACGAGGTGCTCAAGACGACGGTCGCCGCCGCCCGCCCGACGGGCGACTCCGAATGACCCGCACCGGTACTCTCCCGACGCGTCGCGGCCGGTCATCGGACCGGACGCCATCACGAAAGTGGCGCCAACGGGACCCGGCGTCTGGCACGATTCGTGATTCGCCCCGAGCGGGTGGCGCACCCGGGAGGTGCGCCCAGGGGGGCCGCGATGCGTCATGGGACGTGGCAGTGGGTCGGGATGGCGGTCGTGGGCTTGTGGTCCGGCACTCGATTCCTCGTCCCGATTGGACACCCGGGACATCCGAGCCCGAGCCCGCAGGTGTCGACGGCGCACCTGGTCGACGGCGCCACGCTCTACGAGGGCTACTGCGCGCCTTGCCACGGACAGGCGGGCAAGGGCGACGGCCCGCTCGCCGATTATCTCCGGCGGCCGCCGGTCGACCTGACGACGATTGCGCTCAAGCACGACGGGGCTTTCCCGGCGTTCTGGGTGGAGGATTTCATCACCGGCAGGGGCCGATCGCTTCCGCCGGGCCACGACCAGATGCCGAACTGGGGCCGCATCCTGCGTTCGCGCTCCGCGAGCGAAGCCGTCTACCGGCTGAAGGTCCGGAATCTGGTCGACTATCTACGGGGGATGCAGGTGAAGTAGCCGCGTCGGCCGGGCGCCGGCTCCGGACCGAGGAGGGATCGTGACGATGCGACAGGCGAAGGGCTCGACGGCATGGCACGTGCTCGCGATGGTCGCCGCAGCGGGCTTCCTGGTGAGCGTGCGCGCCGCGCAGCTCGAATGGCGCGACGCCAAGGACTGGATCAAGAGCCTCGAGGACCCGAAGCGCCTCGCGCAGCTTCGGGTCGACGAGCGGCTGGCGCCGCTTGGACTCCAGCCGGGCGAGGTGGTGGCGGACATCGGGGCGGGCACGGGTGTGTTCTCGCGAGCCATCGCTCGCCGCGTCGGGCCCACGGGAAAGGTCTACGCCGAGGACATCCAGCAGGGGCTGGTCGACTACATCGCGGCACGCGCGCAGGCCGAGCGGCTCGCCAACATCGTCCCGGTGCTCGGAGCGTACGACGATCCCCGTCTGCCCGCGCGAGACGTCGACGTCGTGTGGATCCACGACGTGTTTCATGCGATCGAGCACAAGGAGCGCTTTCTCCGAGCGCTCGTCACCTACCTCAAGCCCGCCTCGCGGATTGCGATCGTCGACTGGGCCAAGGACGACCCCGCCGCCTTGAAGTTCCACGACACGCTGGACATGCTGGTGAGCCAGGAGGAGGCTCAGCGGTTGCTGGCCGCGGTCGGTTTTCGTCCGGTGCAGGAGGTGCCCGGGTTCAGCCTTCAGGGCATCCGTCAGTGGTATCTCCTGTTCGCGCGGCGGCCGTAGTCCTGCCTATCGCGGCTGCTCCGCTCTGAGGATCCAGGCTCGCGGATCCAGGATCGTCGGCTACCGGAATTCCGGAGGGTCTGCGACTTTCCGGCAGCCGGGCCCTGCCAGGATCCCGCCGGATTGCCGTTGACAGCTCGCGTCGGCCGCGTACGATAGGGCAACCCCCCGGTGCGCCGGATGTGTGTGGCGGTGCATGCGACCCGATCATGACCGGCGGCGCGGCCCTGCGGCGATCGATTGGACTGGTCCAGGCGACGGCCCTCGTGGCCGGCACGATCATCGGGGCGGCCATCTTCGTGCAGCCGTCGGAGATGACGGCCCTGGTGCCGAGCGTGGGCGGTGTGCTTCTCACGTGGGCCGTCGCCGGCGTGCTCACGCTCTTCGGGGCACTGGCGTGCGCCGAGCTGTCCTCGGCGATGCCGCGCAGCGGCGGGGTGTATGTGTTTCTCAACGCCGCGTTCTCGCCGCTCCTCGGTTTTCTCTGGGGCTGGGCGATGTTCTGGGTGATGCACTCGGGCATCATGGCGGCTATCGCGGTGGTGTTTGCGCGCTACGTCGGCTTCTTCGTGCCGGTCGGGGACGCCGGGGTCCGGCTGCTGGCGGTGGCCGCGATCGGGTTGCTCTCGGGCGTGAATTACTACGGCGTCCGGTACGGCGGGGTCGTGCAGACCGTGTTCACGATCGCCAAGGTGGCCGCCATTGCGCTCGTCGTGGCGGCGGGCTTCGCCCTCGGCGCTGGGCTCCCCGATCGAGTGACCCCCGGTGCCGAGCTGGATGCGTCGATGGCGGCGGGCGTGGCACCGCGCGACTTCATGCTGGCGCTCATCGCGGGCCTGTTCGCCTTCGGCGGCTGGCACATGGTCACCTACACGGCCGAGGAGACCGTGCGCCCCGAACGGACTATCCCCGTTGCGCTCATGATCGGCGTCGCCGTCGTGACCGCGGCGTACGTGGCGCTGAACGCGGCGTATCTCTACGTGCTGCCCGTCGATGAGGTGATCCGGTCGACCCGCGTCGCGGCCGACGCGGCCGAGCGACTGGTCGGGCCCACGGGCGGTGCGGTGGTGGCCGGACTGGTCATCGTCTCGGCGTTCGGCGCGCTGAACGGCATTGTCCTGACGGGACCGCGGGTCTACTACGTGATGGCGCGCGACGGCCTGCTGTTCCGCTGGGCGGGGGACGTGCACCCCCGCTATCATACGCCCCACCGCGCCATCTTGCTCCAGGCCGCGTGGGCGTCCGTGCTGGTGTGGACCGGCACCTACCGCGAGATCTTCACGCGCGTGATCTTCACCGAGTGGATCTTCTTCGCGCTCATGGCGGGCGGCCTCATGGTCCTCCGGCGGCGCTCCGACTACGCGCCGGCGTATCGCTTGTGGGGGTATCCGGTCGTCCCGCTCGTCTTCATCGCCGCGTCGGCGCTCATCGTCGTGAACCGCCTTGTCTCGCAGCCACTCGACAGCGCCGTGGGGCTGGCGCTCGTGGGCCTGGGCGCGCCGGTCTACCTCCTGTGGGTTCGCCGCGCGCGGACGGCAGCCTAGAAATCCAGCAGCCGCGTGTACTTGACGATGAACGAGCGCCCGAGGAGCGTCGCGGGCGTGAGGGGCTCGGTGTCCCGGCGGTCGTTGTAGACGAGGAACAGGCCGGTGCCGCCGCGGTCGAGCAGCGCGAGCCGAATGTTGGAGGAGACCTGTGCGGTCTGGCTGTTGTACTGGATGAGGGCCTGCAGGTTGGTCCGCGTCGTGAACGACAGGTTCACTTTGACGGGCACCAGGTTCGTGGCGAACGTGCCGTACGCGAGGTCGGCGGCGTCGCGAGTCCAGCCGACGTTCACGAGGAACCTGGCGCCGGCGCGCACGCCGACCTGCGACTCGAAGCCGGTGTAGTGTCCGTCGTAGAACCCACCGACCTTGAACCGGAACGTCCCGTAGACGGCGGCGCTCGGGTCGCTCAGATATTCGGCCCAGAACTGGTGCCAGGTGTACAGACCAGGTGGAATGACCACGCGACGGCCGTCGGCGCCGGCGTACACGGTGAAGGGGCGCTCGGGATGGTCCTGGATGCGCTCGACGATCAAGCCGAACCGCCCGCCGTGCGCTGGCTGAATCTCGAAGAAGTGGTAGTGGCCGCGCGAGCTCTGGAGGACGCCGTCGAGGCTGTAGTAGTTGTTCTGCGAGAGGTGCGGCGAGATGCGCCGGATCCATGCCCACCGCTTCGGCTGATACGTGAGGAAGAACCGGCCCTCCGGCTTCACGTACCCGCGCCGCGGCAGAAAGCCCACCTCGGGGTTAAAACGGTCGCCGACGGCCGAGAGACCGACGAAGCCGTTGAACAGCGTGTTCGCGTAGGTGAGCATGGTGCGGCCGGCGAGGTCGGAGCCGAGCGCGCCCGGCGAGTCGGTGCGCGCGAGAAACGTGAACAGCTTGCCGTTCGGCGTCACCTGGATCGTGGCATCCACGCCGTAGGCGCGGTTGTCGCGCCCGGCACCGGCGCCACTGTCCGTCGCATGGCGGGTGACGAAGATCGCACCGAAGTTCGACCGGCCCACCTGACGCTGCAGGCGGGCCACCGCGAAGTTGTTGGCCGGGGCGACGAGGGCGCCCGTCCGCGCGGCGGTCGTGCGCTCGGTCTGGATGTCGAGCAGGCCGATGTTGACCGGCCCGACGCGCCCGGTCAGCCTGGCCCCGCCGATGATCCCGATCGGGGCGCCGGCCGCGCCGGTCGACGCTAGCCCGATGCGCCGCGAGAAGAAGAGGTCGATCTCCTGCGGCGCGCCGAACTGGAACATCGACGCGTTTTCGAGGAAGAACGGCCGCTTCTCGGGAAAGAAGAGGGGGAAGCGGGTGAGGTTGATCTGTTCCTCGTCGGCTTCGACCTGCGCGAAGTCAGTGTTCACCGTGAAGTCGGCGGTCAGGTTCGGCGTGAGGCCCCACTTCACATCGAGCCCGGCGTCGACCTGGCGGTCCGCTCGCGCGTCAGCACGCACGTACTCGCGGTCGACGCTCGCGACGACGAAGGGAATCGCCTTGAGGTCGCGGCGGCCCGGCAGGTCGAGCCCGGTCAGCTTCGCAGCGAGCGACACGCGGTAGAGGTCGTAGCCCCGGGGGATCGCGGCCAGGTAGACCTGCTCGTTCTTGCGGCGGATGTTCCGCATCACGTTGAAGCCCCAGACCCTGTCCGCGCCGCTCCGGTACCGGAGCGTCCTGAGCGGAATCATCAGCTCGGCCTCCCAGCCGCGCCGCGTGATCTGCGCCTTGACCTCCCAGTCGCCGTCCCAGTTCGGATTGAAACCGCTGATCTGGCCCCGCTGCGACCCGGCCGCGCCCGAGCGCACGGCCGTGCCGCCCGTCTGGCCCTCGCCCGCCACCTGCCCGTCGTACTCGATGCCGAGCGGATTCGTCCCGAAGACGAACCCATTCTGACTGTCGTTGAACGTGTCGAGGATGATCTGGATCGAGTCGGTGTCGTTCAAGTCGGCGTCGCGCCGGCTTTGGGTGACCACAATCTTCTCGGGCTCGGAGTCGAAGCAGACGACGCCAATGTAGATCGCGCGGCGGTCGAACAGCACGCGCACCTCCGTGCGCTCGGTCGCCGGCTCGCCCTCGCGCGGGTCCTGCTGCGTGAAGCGCGCCCACGGTTGCGCCTTCGCCCACACGTCCTCGGTCACCCGGCCGTCGAGAACCGGACGCGGGTGCTCGTCCGGAATGCGGACGGCCACGACAGTCCCGGGGTTCTCGACGGACGCCAGCGCCGGCACGACCGATGCCACGCTGATCACGAGACTCGCACCGAGAAGGCCAACTCGCCGGTCGAGGGGACGCTCGCTCATGGTCGCACCGTCCGGGCCCGTATCGGTCGACGGTGCGCTTATTCTAGTGCACGCGCGCGTTTGTGCGCGTCGAGAGCGGTCTCGCGAGGCGGGTCCGACGCGACCGCCGCCCGGCCGTCTTCCGGGGGCGGCCTCCCGGCGTCGTCGTCAGGGTGTCGCCGACGAAGCGGCCCGCAGCGCCCTCCCAGGGCGGTCCGGCGACCGGACCCGGATGCGCGCCACACCGCGGCGCGGCGGGCGCGGTGTGGTCTTGACGGCAGGCACCGGTTGGATTAGTCTGGGCGCGCGACCCGCGGGGCGGCGTTCGACGTGGCCGGCGGTCCGCCGGCGAGCTCACGTGGCCGCACTCTCTCGCCGTCGATTCGGTGGCGATACCCCCATTGCACGTCCAGTCGGTCAAGGAGGTGGACCATGGACGGTGAATCTCTCGCGAGATCCGTACCGCGGGACGTCGTGTCACGGCGGTCCTTTCTCCGGACGCTCTCCGTCACCCCGGCGGCAGCCGCGGCGCTCGCCGGGCTGGCGGGCGAGCGCGCCCGCGCCTCGCTCGAGACGGTCCGCCAGGCTGGGGCCGGTGCGGCGAGTGAGCTCGAGTTCTGGCGGAAGATTCGCGGGGAGTTTCTCATCGGGCCCGGCCTGGCCTTCATGAACAACGGCACGCTCGGCCCGACGCCGAAGCCGGTCTTCTACACGCTGGTCGATGCCTACTACCGGATCGCGTGCGATCCCAGCGCGACCGATCAGCACTCGGCGCGGGCCGACGAGATCCGGGCGAAGGCGGCGGCCTTCGTGGGCGCCGACCCAGACGAGATCGCCCTGACCCGTAACACGACCGAGGGCATGAGCTTCATCGCGAACGGCCTCGACCTCAAAGCCGGCGACGAGGTGCTCCTGACGTTCCACGAGCATCCGGGCGGGCTGCAGCCGTGGAAGCTCAAGGCCAGACGCGTGGGCATCGAGGTGAAGGAGTTGCCGTTCCCGATCCCCTTGACCCGCGCGTCGGACGTCGTCGAGACGTTCGCCAGGGCGATCACGCCGCGGACCCGCGTCATCAGCGTCAGCCACTGCACCTACCCGACGGGCACGTTCATGCCGGTGAAAGCCCTGTGCGGGCTCGCCCACGCGCGGGGTGTGCTCGTCGCGGTCGACGGCGCGCACCCGCTGGGGATGATGCGCCTCGACCTCCACGACCTGGGCTGCGACTTCTACGCGACGAGCCCGCACAAGTGGCTCGACGCGCCCGACGGAACGGGGTTGCTGTACATCAAGCGCGAGGTGCAGGACCGGCTCTGGCCGACCGTCGCGACGACGGGCTGGGACGACGAGCAGGGCGGCGCGAAGCGGTTCGACCGCCTCAGCCAGCGCGGCTGGCCGCTGGTACTGGCCGTCGGCGCGGCGATGGACTTCCAGAACGCGATTGGCCGCGACCGCATCGAAGCCCGCGCCCGGGCCCTCACGGCGCAGCTACGGGCGCGCCTGCGGGAGCTGCCAGGCGTCCGCATCCACACGTCGGAGGTGCCTGAGCTCTGTTGCGGCCTCACGGGGTTCGCCTTCGGCACCTACAAGAACAAAGACGTCGTCACGACGCTGCGTCAGCGCCACAACATCGTGGTGCGCTCGACAGAGTTCGACCTCAATACGGTTCGGGTGTCGACGCACTACTACAACACGGAAGACGAGGTGGACCGGCTGATCGAGGGGCTCGAGGACATTCTCAAGCGCGGCGTGATTCCGGCGCCGGCCGACGCGCTGCTGGACGACGCCGAGGGCTGACGCGACGCGGCGGGTCGCCACGAGACGGGAGGCGAGCATGCGAGTGACGCGGCGCGACGCCATGAAGGCCGCGGCCGCGGCGGCGGCATCACGCTCTCGTGGGGGTCGGCCCTGCTCGCCGTCGAAGCGGCCGCCGCGACCGGCGAGCGGGAATTCGCCGTGCTCGGCTGCGGCGTGATGGGCCTCTCGACGGCGAGGCTCCTCCAGCGACGCGGGGCGCGCGTGACGATCTACGCGAGAGACCTCCCGCCCGAGACGACGTCGAACGTCGCCGGCGGGCAGTGGTCACCGGCCGGCGTGGTCGACCGGGACCACCGGACGCCCGAGTGGGACGTACAGTTCGAGCGCGCCGCGCGCTTTTCCCACCAGTTCTTCCAGCACTTCGTCGGCACTGAGTACGGCGTGCGGTGGATCGAGAACTGCGTGTGCCAGGCCTGGCCGTTCGAGCCGGCGCGCAGCCGCATCGACGACCTGTACCCGGAGTCGCGGACCCTCGCGCGCGACGATCACCCGTTCCCCGCGCGGTACGTTCGGCGATTGACGACGATGCTGATCGAGCCGGCGGTGTACCTGAACGCGCTGCTCCGCGACTTTCTCGTCTCGGGTGGGTCCTTGGTCGTGCGCGACTTCCGCGACCGCCGCGACGTCCTCTCGCTTCCGCACCGCACCATCGTCAATTGCACCGGACTGGGTGCGCGGGCGCTGTTCGGCGACGAGACGCTCGTGCCGGTCAAAGGGCAGCTCACGGTCCTGCTCCCGCAGCCCGAAGTCGACTACATCGTGATTCACGGTGACTACTACATGTTCCCCCGGATCGACGGCGTGCTCCTGGGGGGCACGCGCGAGCGCGGCGTGTGGACGCTCGAGCCGAACCAGGAGGCCGCGCGGAAGATTCTGGCCGCCCACCAGGCGTTCTTCGCGGCGATGCGGTGAGCTGCACGGATCGCCCCAGGGAAGACATTCGTCGACTACCTGGGCACCACCACGAAGCCGACACCAGCCTTCGCTGCGAGCTCGTTGACCTTCGCCAGGTCCGTGGCGACGATCGCGCGAAACTCGTCGAGGTACTGGTTCAGTTCCTTTTCCTGCTCGGCGAGCACGTCGCGCAGGCCTTCGGTCGGCGCGCCGACACCGTCGCGCGCCCAGTCCATGAGCGGGGCCAGGCGCGAGTAGAGGCGCGTGCCACCCTTCATCGCGAGAATGTCGTACACCACCTCGGCGGTCGGGTTGTGCGCGCGGTCCTCGAGCGCGTCCAGTTGCTTGATGAGCGCCTCCGCCGCCGCGACCACCTCCGCCGCCCGCCCGTCGTTCTTGAGCAGACTGTTGCGGTCGGCAAGCTGCTTCCGCACGGACCGAAGCGACTCCACCATCTCGGTCAGGCGCGTGATGTCGTCGCGAAGGCGCAGCACGAAGGCGACCTGGGCCTCGAGGTCCGCCGGCGCGACGGTGATTCGCGGGTCCGGGAGCACGGTGACGGACGTCGACGCCGAGCGGCCGTCGACGGTCACGGTGGCCGTATAGCGCCCCGGAACGACCATCGGTCCGACCCGAGGATTGCCGGCGTCCAGCTTGCCGCCCTTGATCATCCTGGCCCCCTCGTACCGCAGGTCCCAGACGGCCCGCTGCACACCAGCCTGCGCAGGGATCGCCGCTTTCTTGAGCGCCTCGACTTCGCGCGCCTCGTCGTCGCCAGCGCCGGTGGGTTGTTGCGGCGTGCTGCTCAGCGTGCGTACGTGACGCCCGTCCGCGTCGCGAATCTCGATGCGCACCTCGCCCGTGGGCGTGTCCTTCAGGTAGTAATAGATGGACGCGCCGCGCGGCGGATTCTCGCCGTAAGGTCCGCGACCCCAGGTTCCGGGGCTGTACTCCCACCGGATCGCGGGCGCTGCCGAAAAGACGTGCAGCGGCGAGTCGAGGACCTGTGGCGACAGCTCACGAATCGGGATCAGGTCGTCGAGAATCCAGATCGACCGGCCATGCGTGCCGACCACGAGGCTGTCGTCCTTGACGACCAGGTCGTGCACCGCGACGGTCGGCAGATTCAACTGCAGCGGCTCCCACGTCGCGCCATCGTCAGGGGAATACACGACGCCGCGCTCCGTGCCCAGATAGAGCAGACCCCGTCGCTTGGGATCCTCGCGCACGACGTGCAGGTACACGTCGGAGGGTAGCGTGCGATCGAGCCGCGTCCAGGTTCGCCCGTAATCGTTGGTGCGGTAGAGATACGGTCGCATGTCGTCGAGCCGGTGGGCGTCGACGACGACGTAGGCGGTGGCGGCATCGAAGGGGGACGGTTCGATCGTGCTGACCGTGCCCCACTCGGGGAACCCGGGCATCGCCGCCGTCACGTTCGTCCAGCGCTTGCCCCCGTCCCGCGTCACGTGCACCAGGCCATCGTCGCTCCCGGCCCAGATGAGGCCCGGAGCCTTCGGCGATTCCGCGATGGCGAACACCGTGCCGTAGGTCTCGACGCCCGTGTTGTCACCGGTGATTGGACCGCCCGACCACTGCTGCTTGGTCTTGTCGTTGCGCGTGAGGTCGGGGCTGATGGGCGTCCAGGTCTGGCCGCCGTCGGTCGTTCGGAAGATCACCTGGGCGCCGTGATACACCACTTTCGGGTCGTGCGGTGAGACCGCGATGGGCGCGGTCCACTGGAACCGGTAGCGCATGTCGGCGGCCCCGTGGCCCGACGGGTTCTCCGGCCACGCGCTCACGTTGCGGACCATGCCGGTCCGTCGGTCGAAGCGGGAGATGTACCCGAGGTACTCGCCCGCGTAGACGATGTTCGGGTCCGACGGGTCCGACACGACGTGACCCGCCTCGCCGCCCCCGACAAGAATCCACTCGCTCAGGGCGATGCCCCTTGAGGTCAGGCTGTTCGACGGTCCCTGGGCGGTGCCCAGGTCCTGCATCGCACCCGCCACGCGGTACGGCACGTGGTTGTCCACCGTCACGTGGTAGAACTGGCTGATCGGCAGCGGGGGCGAGAACCAGTGCTCGCCGCCGTCGGTCGTGATCGTCACGCCGCCGTCGTTCGCCCCGATCATCCGCTTCGGATTCTTCGGGTCGATCCAAAGGTCATGGTGGTCACCGTGCTGCATGCCCTTGACGAAGATGATGGTCTTGCCCCCGTCGATGGTCTTGAGCATCGGGACCTGAGGAAACCAGACGATGTCGGGGTTGCGCGGGTCGACGGCGAGGGTGGAGTAGTACCAGGCTCGTTGCCGAAGGCCGCGATACGCGTTGATTCTCGTCCACGTCTCGCCGCCGTCATCCGAGCGGAACAGCCCGCCCTGCTCGGCCTCGATGAGGGCGTACACGCGGCGACCGTCCGAGGGCGCGACGGCGACACCGACCTTGCCCCAGATGCCGTCGGGAAGGCCCTTGCCGCGCAGCTCCGTCCAGGTGTCGCCGCCGTCGCGCGACACGTAGAGCCCGCTGCCAGGCCCGCCGCTCTTGAGGTCCCACGGGTAGCGTCGCGCCTCCCAGAGACCGGCGAACACGATTCGCGGATTCGACGGGTCGAGCGCCACGTCGGACGCTCCGGTGTCCGGATTCTTCTTGAGTACCTGCTGCCACGTCCGGCCGCCGTCGGTCGTGCGGTAGACCCCGCGCTCGGGATTGGGCCCGAAGGCGTGGCCGAGCACCGCGGCGTAGGCGATGTCCGGGTTCGTCGGGTGCACGACCATCGTGCCGATCTGCCCTTCCTGCTTCCACACGTGCGTCCAGGTCTTGCCCGCGTCGGTCGACTTGTAGATGCCGTTGCCGGCCGCGACGTTGCCCCGGATGTTCGCCTCGCCGGAACCCACGTAGATGACGTTGGGGTCGGAGGGCGCCACGGCGATCGAGCCGATCGACGACACGGGTTGATCGTCGAAGATGGGGCTCCACGTGAGGCCGCCGTCGACCGACTTCCACACGCCCCCCGAGGCCGTGGCGGCGTAGTAGACGTTCGGGTCTCCCGGAACCCCGCAGGCGCGCGAGACACGACCGCCCGCGGCCGGTCCGATCGAGCGGTACTTGAGCGCCTTGAGCGCCGGCGGTGCGGTCCGTCGTTCGGACGCCGGCGCGCCGGTCTGCGCGTGAAGCCCAGCGAGCGCGAGACCCGAGACCGTCAAGATGGCCGCTGCGAACACTCCGGGACGTGCGGGACCCGCAAGGTGTCGACGTCGAAGCATGGTGAACGCTCCCTCCCTCGCAATGCCGAGGGCACGAACGCGGGATTCTACCTCATGGCGCCGGGGATCACGGGCCGGGGGATCGCGGGAGACGTCGGCGCAGGTGCGCGGGGGGCCTGGGTCTTCCGACGAACGAGTGCGGACGATCGTGTCAGGGCTCCGGGGGACGAGTGTCCCCCGGTCCGGAATCACTGCATCCGCGGCTGGATGCGAACGCCGAAGTCACCCACCGTCGGGTTGGCGAGTTTCGCGAAGTCCGCGTACCGCATCCGGATCGCGTCGGCGTGCGTGCCCGCGTTGAAGACGATCTCCTCGTCGCTCGCGAGGCTGCGGTCCACGAAGACGCGCTGGCCGTACAGGCACCCGAAGGGCGGCATGGCTCCCGGCTCGCAGTCCTGGTAGAGCGGGGCCAGCTCGGCTTCCGTGGCGAGGCGCACCTTCTTCGCACCCGCCAGGCGCTGGAGGCGCTCGGTGTCCACGTTGTAGACCGCCGGCAGGACCGCCAGGATGGGTTCCTCGTCGGCGAAGCAGACAACCGTCTTCGCCCATTGCCGGCCGGGCACGTGGGCGACGGCAGCCTCCTCTTGAGCGGTGTAGGCCCTGCGATGTGTCAGGACCTCGTAGGGGACACCCTGCTCGGTGAGGAACTTCTCGATGGAGGCGGGGATGGGCATGGGACCTCCTCTCACGCTCGAAACCATTCGACGCCCGGCGCGCGCGGTTGTCAAGACGAGCGGGGGAAGGGGAACGCCGGGCGGCCGGCTGCACGAGGACGCTGGAGGGGCGCGGGGCTGGCCCTCACGGCGCCGGCCCCCCGGGAGCTGGCGCTCTTGCCGCCGCGCGCCCTGGGAGGCTGGCGCCCGGGCCGGCATGCGCCTTGAAGGGCTGCGCCTACGCCGGCGGACGCCTGGGGGGTCGGCGCCTCGGGCGGCGCGCGCCCCGGCGGCCCCGTCGTGGCCTGCGGGCGTCGGCGTGGCCCGGGCTTGACGCGCCTCCGGGCGCGGTGGTATGAGTTAACTATCTGGTTAGTTAAAATTAACTAGCCGGTTAGTTAGCACGGACGTCGACGTGGCCAACCGCCCCAGACCCAGCGCCCGCCCCGCCGACCCGCCAGCCGAGACCCGGCCGCCCGACTCCCGCCGCCGCCTGCTGGCCGCCGCCGCCGCCGAGTTCGCCGCCCGCGGCTACGACGCCGCCAGCGTCGACCGCATCGCCCGCGCCGCCCGGCTCAACAAGGCGATGATCTACTACCACTTCGCCAGCAAGGTCGCCGTCTACCGCGCCATCGTCCACGACCTGCTCGCCGCCGTCCTCGAACGCGTCCGCGCCGTCGCCGAGAGCCGCGAGCCCCCCGAGGTCAAGCTCGTCCACTTCATCCGCGTCGTCGTGGCCGAGGCCCAGGCCCGGCCCGCCTTCGCGCCGCTCTTCCTCCGGGAGGTCGCCGAAGGCGGCCGTCACCTCGACCGCGCCACCCTCGACCTCCTCCGTCGCGTCCCGGAAACCCTCGGCGCCATCGTCGCCGAAGGCCGCGCCGCCGGCGTCTTCCGGCCGCGCCATCCGCTGCTCTTACACTTCGGTATCGTCGGCCCCCTGGCGCTCTTCGTGGCCACGGCGCCGCTCCGACAGCGCCTGCAGCGCGCTGGCCTGACGCCCCTCGCGGCGATCGACCCCAGCGAGCTGCTGGCGCATCTGGAAGAGACGGCTCTCGCCGCGCTCGCTGTCGACGGGGACCGCCGAGGCGAGGCGTCGAGGAGATCCCTTCCGCTCGATCCCGAGTCCCGTTCGACCTCCAGGAGAGTCACCCGTGGCTGACGATCGATCCCTGCTCGCCCGCACGTCTTACTGGCCGGTCTGGTTCGCCGTGCTGCTCGCCGCGTGTCGGCCGGCGCCGCCGCCGGACACGGTGCGGGTGTCGGGCTACGTGGAGGCGACCGAGGTTCGGGTCGCGCCGGAGGTCGGTGGCCGACTCGTGGAGCTACGCGCCGACGAAGGGGACCGCGTCAGCGCCGGCCAGGTGCTCGCGCGGCTCGACCCGCGCGACCTGGAGCTCACCCTCGCCCGGCTGCGCGCCGAGCGCGACCAGGCGGCGGCGCAGCTTCGGCTGTTGCTGGCAGGCGCTCGCGTCGAGGACCTACGGCAAGCCGAGGCCCAGGTGCGGAGCGCGGAGGCGGACGTGCGGGCGGCCGAAGCCGAGCTGGCGGCCGCCGTCTCGGACCTCGAGCGCTTCGAGGCGCTCCTCCAGTCGAACGCTGGCTCGATCAAGCAGCGGGACGATGCGGCGACGCGACGGCGGGTGGCGGAGGCGAGGCTGCGCGCCGCCGAGGCCCGCGTCGTCGCGGCCCGCGAAGCGCTCGCCCGCCTCCAGGCCGGCGCGCGGCGCGAGGAGCTCGACGCGGCTCGCGCGCGATTGGCCGCCGCCGACGCGCAGATCGCGGTGCTTGAAGAGAACCTCGCCGACACCACCGTGACCTCGCCAGCGGACGGCGTCGTGACGAGGCACCTCGCGGAGCCGGGTGAGCTGGTCGCCCCGCGCACGCCGATCGTGGTCGTGACAGACCTCGACCGCGCCTGGGCCAACGTCTACCTGGACGAGCCGCTCGTCCCGCGCGTGACCGTTGGCCAGCCCGCGACGATCCTGACCGATGCCGGCCAGCGTCTCGAGGGTCGCGTCACGTTCGTCTCGCCGAAAGCGGAGTTCACGCCGCGCAACGTGCAGACCGCCGACGAGCGGGCGAAACTCGTCTACCGCCTGAAGATTACCGTCGACAACCGCGCCGGCATCCTCAAGCCGGGCATGCCCGTCGAGGCCGAGCTCGCCCTGGCGCGGCGGTGAGGGTCGGGTCATGGTGGCGGTGCACCTGGATAGGGTCTCGAAGGCGTACGGCCGCGTGCGCGCCGTCGAGCAGGTGAGCCTCGAGGTACGCCGCGGCGAGCTCGTCGGGCTCATCGGGCCCGATGGCGCCGGCAAGACCACGCTCATCCGCCTCGTGTGCGGCCTCCTGCCACCCGACGCCGGCACGATTCGCGTCTTCGGCCACGACCCGAGACGCGAGCACCGGTCGATCACCCGCGCGGTTGGGTATCTCTCCCAGCGGTTCAGCCTCTATGGCGACCTGACGATCGACGAGAACCTCGCGTTCTTCGCCGAGCTCCACGGGGTGCGGGACTACCGGGCACGGCGCGAGCGGCTGCTCGCCATGACGCAACTGACGCCGTTCCGCGACCGGCGCGCCGATCGACTCTCCGGCGGGATGAAGCAGAAGCTCGCCCTCGCCTGCACGCTCGTGCACCAGCCGGACCTGCTCCTGCTCGACGAGCCGACGACGGGCGTCGATCCGGTGTCGCGGCGAGAGTTCTGGAGGTTCCTGTCGGAGTTCCTGTCGCAGGGCCTGACGATCGTGATGGCCACGCCGTACCTGGACGAAGCCGAGCGTTGCACGCGTGTGGCGTTGCTCCACGAAGGTCGCCGGGTGGCGTTCGACGAGCCTGGGCGTCTGCAGGCGGCGTATCCGGGGCGTGTCGTGGAAATCGTGGCGGAGCCGTACCGGGAGGCGGCGCAGGTGGTGGAGACCCTATCGGAGGTGGCCGACGTGCAGCGCTTCGGCGAACGCACCCACGCGCGCCTGGTTCCGGGGGCCGACGCGTCGACCATCGCCCGCATCGAAGCCGCGCTCGCTGCACGTCCCGACCTCCGCGTGATTTCGGTCCGCAGCATCTCGCCGTCGCTCGAGGACGTCTTTCTCGCGACCGTCGCCGCGGCGGCGACGGCTCCGGTCGGCGACTCGGGAGCTCCGGCATCTCCGTGAACAGGGCATAAGGTCATGGTGCTCACGATGGACGTTCGACGTCTGGTTGGCGTGTTGGCGACGACGGGTGTGCTCCTCGGTGGCGCGTCTACCGCGCGCGCCCAGGGCAGCGCCGTCCGGCTGACGCTCGAGGAAGCCATCGCGCGCGGCCTCGACGCGAGCCAGCGCCTCGTCGAGGCGCAGGCGCGCCGCGACGCGTCGGAGGCGACCGCCGAGGCGACCGAGGCCGCCGACCGGCCGCAGGTGACGGCCGTCGCGGGCTACACGCGGACCAATCACGTGCCTGAGCTCGGCATCCCGCAGCCGGGCGGGGCGCTCCGGGTGATCTTTCCTGACATTCCGGACAACTACCGCGCGCGTCTCGACGTGGCCTGGCCCGTGTTCACCGCCGGGCGCACGCAAGCGCTCACGCGCGCTGCCGGCATCGACGCCAGGGCGGCGGCCGACGAGGTCGAGACGGTGCGCGGGGACCTGCGGTTGGAGATCACGCGCGCCTACTGGGCCCTCGCGACCGCCACCGAATGGGTTCGCGTCGTCGAGGAGGGGTTGCGCCGCGTCGAGGCGCACCTGGCGGATGCCCGCAGCCGGCTGACGGTGGGCCTCGTGCCGCCGAGTGACGTGCTGGCGGTCGAAGCGCGCCGCGCGCGTCAGGCAGGCCTGCTCATCGAGGCGCGCAACGCGCAGCGAAAGGCGAGTGCGGAGCTCGCGCGGCTCGTGGGCTTGTCGCCCGAGATGCCCATCGAACTCGACGTGGTGCTGACGCCGGCTGCGCTGCCCTCGGAGTCGGTGGCGACGCTCGTCGACGCCGCGAAATCGGCGCGCTCCGAGCGGCGCGCGCTGGTGGCGCGGAAAGATGCGGCCGCCGCTCGGCTCGAGGCGGTTCGGGCGAGCGAGCGTCCGCAACTGAACGTCACCGGGGGCGTGGATTACGCGAATCCGAACCCGCGCATCCTCCCGCGCGAGCGCGGATGGAAATCGTCGTGGGATGCGGGGCTCACCGTGGCCTGGTCTGTGTGGGACGGCGGTCGTCTGCGAGCGCGGGCGGCCGAAGCCGCCGCGGCCGTCCGCGCCGCGCAGGCGCGCCTCGGCGAGTTCGACGCGCGCCTCGAGGTGGACGTCCGGCAACGCTGGCTCGACCTCGAGTCCAGTCTGGCGGCGGTGTCGGCCGCCGAGGCGGGCGTGCGGGCGGCGGCCGAGGCGCGGCGGGTGGTCACCGAGCGCTACCGCCAGGGGCTCGCCACCAACACCGAGGTGCTCGACGCGCAGGCCGCGCTGCTCGACGCCGAGCTCGAGCGGACGCGCGCCCTGGCGGCGACGCGCCTGGCCGAGGCCGCGCTCCGCCGCGCCCTCGGGCAGTGAGCGCCAGGAGGGACACGTGGCTGCCATCGAAGTCCGAGACCTGACGCGTCGGTTCGGGACGTTCGTCGCCGTCGATGGGGTGAGCTTCGACGTGGCCGAGGGCGAGATCTTCGGCTGCCTCGGTGCGAACGGCGCAGGCAAGTCGACGACGATCCGGATGCTGTGCGGCCTGCTCCGTCCGACCCGCGGAACGGCGCGCGTCGCCGGCGTTGACGTGACGCGCGACCCCGAGGGCGTCAAGCGCCGCATCGGCTACATGTCCCAGCGGTTCTCCCTCTACGAGTCGCTGAGCGTCGACGAGAACATCCGGTTCTTCGGCGGACTATACGGCCTGTCGAACGCGCGACTCGCCGAGCGTCGCCAGTTCGTGCTCGAGATGGCCGGTTTCGTCGGTCGCGAACGGATGCTCACCCGTCACCTGTCGGGTGGCTGGCGGCAGCGCCTCGCGCTCGGCTGCGCGATCCTCCACGAGCCGCCCATCCTCTTTCTCGACGAACCCACGGGCGGCGTCGACCCGGCGTCGCGGCGTCACTTCTGGCACCTCATCGACGACCTGGCGGCTCGCGGGGTCACGATCCTGGTCACCACGCACTATCTGGACGAGGCGGAGCGGTGCCATCGCGTGGGCATCATGCACGCGGGCCGGCTCGCGGCCATCGGCCGCGTCCGGGACGTGAAAGGGATCTTTGCCGATCGGCCCATCCTCGAAGTGCGTGTCGACCGCCCCGTCGAGGCCATGCGGGCCCTGGAGACGATGCCCGAGGTGGAGAAGACGAGTCTCTTCGGCACGGCGGTGCACGTCGTGTTGAAGGGCGTGCCGCCAGCCCAGGTTCCGGTGGCGGAGCGCCTGCGCGCGGCGGGCTTGCAGGTCGAAACGGTCGATGTCGTCCCGCCCTCCCTCGAGGACGTCTTTCTCGACGTCGTCGAGCGCGCGGGGTCGGAGGGTGAGCGGGGGAGTGCCGTCCCCGTGGATCGGTGAGCATGCACAAGGCTCTGGCGGTGGCGCGCAAGGAGCTGCGCCAGATCGGGCGCGACCGACGCACGCTCTTCATCCTCCTCTTCGTGCCCGGGCTTCTGCTCGTTCTCTACGGCTACGCGCTGAACTTCGACATCCGGAACGTGGCCCTGGCGGTCGAGGATCGCGACGGCAGTCCCGAGAGTCGCGCGCTCGTGTCGACCTTCGTGAACTCGGGGTACTTCGACTTCGTCGCCCGCGTCGAGCGGAAGGGGGAGGTCGAGGCACTGATGAACGCGGGGCGTGTGCGTGCCGCGATCGTCATCCCGGAGCGCTTCGGCCGGCAGGTGCGCGCGGGCGAAGGCGCGACGGTTCAGGTGATCGTCAACGGCGACAACGCGAGCACGGGCGCGACGGTCGTCGGCTATGTGACGCGCATCGCCCGGGGGGCGTCGCCAGCGGCCATGGCTCTTGACAGGTCTCTCGCGCTACCTATCGCCATCGAGCCTCGCATCTGGTACAACCCCGAGCTCCGCAGCACGTTGTTTCTGGTCCCCGGCCTCATCGCGTTCATCGCCATGATCGTCGGCGTGACGTCGACGGCGCTCTCGATCGTCCGGGAGAAGGAGAGTGGGACGATGGAGCAGATCCGGATGGCGCCGATCGGGGGCCTCGCCTACATCGTCGGGAAGACTCTTCCGTATTTGCTGCTCTCTTTCGTCTCGTCGATGTTCATCGTCGTGGTGTCGATTGCCCTCTTCGACTTGCCGATGCGCGGGTCCTGGGGTGCGCTCGTGCTCGCGGTCGGCTTGTTTCTCGTGGGTGCGCTGGCGACGGGGTTGTTCATCTCGACGGTGGCCGAGACGCAGCAGATTGCCTTCATGATGGGGCTGCTGCTGACGTTTCTGCCGACCTTCGTCCTCTCGGGCTTTGTGTTTCCGATCTCGAGCATGCCGCGCGCGCTGCAGGTCGTCACCTACGCCGTGCCGGCGCGGTACTTCCTGGTGGTGTTGCGGGGCATTGTGCTCAAGGGGTCGAGCCTGACCGTGCTCGCGGCGCCGATGGGGGCGCTGGTCCTCTACGCCGTGGTGGCGCTGGCGCTGGCGTCGGTGCGCTTGGCGCGGGAGCACCGGTAGGATGCGCCGCCTTCTGTTTCTCATCCGGAAAGAGCTGATCGAGCTCAGGCGCGATCCGCGGCTGTTCGGCATTGTCATCGCCGCACCAATCATCCAGCTCACCCTCCTCGGCTACGCAGTGACTACCGACGTGCGCAATGTCCCACTTGTCGTTGCGGATGGCGACCGCTCGGTGCAGAGTCGTGCGCTCACCGGCCGACTGGAGGCGTCGCCGTATTTCGAGGTGGTGGACACCGTGACGACCGTGGCCGAGATCGACCGCTACTTGCAGCGTGGCCTGGCGTGGATGGCTCTGGCGATTCCTCCCGACTACGGCCGGCAGGTGCGCTCCGGCCACAGTGCGACCGTGCAGGTCGTGGCCGACGGGACCGACGGCAGCTCGACGACTGTGGCCCTGGGCTACGCGGTGAACCTCTTGTCGGGCTATGCGGAGGAGTTGCTGCGCGAGCGAGCGGTCGGCGCACCGGTCACTCAGCCGGTGGACGTGCAGATTCGCGTCTGGTTCAACCCTGAGCTCGAGAGTCGCGACTTCATGATTCCGGGCGTCCTTGCCCTGCTCCTGATGGTGGTCACCGCCAACCTCTCCTCGATGGCCATCGTCCGGGAGCGCGAGGCGGGGACCTACGAGCAGCTTGCCGTCACGCCCGTGCGCCGGTGGGAACTGATCGTCGGCAAACTGTTGCCCTTTGCTCTCGTCGGGATGCTCGACGTGCTGCTGGTGGTCGCGGTGGCGGTGTTCTGGTTCGAGGTTCCGCTCCGGGGGAGTGTGGCGTTACTGGTCGGGATGAGTGCTGTCTACCTGCTGACGACCCTTGGCGTGGGCCTCTTCGTCTCGACCGTGTCTTCTACCCAGCAGCAGGCGATGATGACCGTCGTGTTCTTCTTCATGTTGCCCATGCTCTATCTGTCCGGCTTTATCTTTCCCATCGAGAACATGCCCCGTGCCATCCAGCTTGTGACGTCTCTGGTGCCGCTGCGTTACTACCTCGTCATCGTGCGGGGCATTTTCCTCAAGGGGGTCGGGCTGGAGACCTTCTGGCCGGAGGCCCTGGCGCTCGCGGGCTGGGGCTTCGCCATTCTCGGCCTCGCGGTGACGCGGTCGCGGAAGCGGCTGGATTGATGGAGGTCGGCGCTGACTGACCACGTCCCCGCCGGTCGTGGCCATCCTTCTGCTGCCACCGGAAACATCGGACCGGCGGATGGGTGGCGATCCTGTCGCACTCTGAGATAGTCCTGGATTGAGCGACCTTCGCCTGGGTTGCCGACAACAGGCGTCGTCGGCTAGAGAGCCGCACGGGGTGCGGGGAGCAAAGGTCTCGACAGCGAGTCCTCGCGATCCTTTCGGTCTTCGTTGTGCTCCTTCTTAACGGACACCTGCTCGCTCGCCGGGTGGTCTCTGCGCAGGAGCGGACCTCGGCCACCACAGAAACCGCCTGTCCCTCCAGGGAGGCCCGGCGAGCCTATCCCTCCCGGCGGCCGCCCTCCTTTTACCCCGCAGCCCCAGCCCACGCATTAGCTGCTGCCGTGGTGAGGCCAGGCAGGACGCCCGATTGCAATCCATGGTCCCTGTGACGGCGACTTCAACACTACCGCCGTCAAGATCGGCGGGCAGGAAGCCCGACGTCTCGCCGACCTTGCTACCTGTGCGGCCATGAATAATCAACCGGACCAGTTGGGCTGCGCGGTTCTCTTGCGGCCCGGAAACGTAGTGGCGACTAATGGGGATCAGCCGGGGTTAGCCGATGATCTCGTTCAGGCCATCGACGACGTGCGCCACTTCTTCCTCGGACGCACGGGCGACTCGCCGCCCGATCCGCTCGACCGCCAGCGTCCGAATCTGGCTGATCTTGATCCAGGAGCGCTTCGGCAACCCCACGGCCTGGCTTTCCAGTGTCAGGGGAAATCCCGCGCGCGGCTCTTGGCTCGTCAGCGCGACGGCCATCACCGTCCCCGAGCGCTCGTTGAAGACGTCATGACTGAGGATGAGGACAGGGCGCAGTCCCGCCTGCTCGCGCGCACGGACCGGATTCAGATCGGCCCACCGAATGTCCCCTCTCAGTATTCGGGCCACGTCTCGCGGCTCTCCGCCAGGCCTTCCTCGGCGAAGGCCTTCTCTTCCTGTGGGTCCAGCCGGGCGCACTCGCGGGCGAGGCGGGTGCGGGCGAGGCGCGCGAGCTTCTCGGCCAACGCGGTTTCGATGGCCTGGCTCCGATTCCGAAATCGTCGCTTCGCCACGAGTTGGTCGACGCGGTCAAGCAGGTCGGATTCCAGGGTCACGGCGACTTTGGTCTTTGGCATGGACGTAAGCGGTATGATGTAGCATCATACCACGGTCGTAGGGCAGCCCGCCGGGCACCCGACGTCGGTCGCATCGAACCTGAGCGACCGCGGGTGAGCGCAGACGTCGGGTGGATCGGGCTCCGGAATGACTGCTCCGCGGCCGTTGCGCTGTCGAGCACATCCGGTCCAATGCTGGGTCTCCGTGCCCCTGAAGCGCGAGAGGTCTTCGGCATTCGGAGCGACCACGAGGAGGCCGTGGACGTCGGCGATAACGGCGACGGGCGCGTCGGCGCCACGAGCCCGTCGGCCAGGCCTCTCCACGCGCGCACGCTTCGAGCCGTCTTTCCGTCAGCCCTGCCGGGTGGTGGAGGGTAGAGCGTGGCGGATGGTCGGTGTCCGATGCGCACGGGACCGCGAGGTGGGGCGTCGCCCGGGACGCGCGGTCGCGCCGGCGGTTACGTCACGACGCGCGAAGTGGGCCGGTGAGGTGCTCTCCCAAGTTTCGCCGCAACATTTCGAAACGATCGTTCTTGATCTGCTCCACCGAATGGGGTACGGCACGAGTCGAGAGGACCTGCAGCGTGTTGGACGCGTCGGCGATGGCGGAATTGACGGCGTCATCTCACTCGACCGCCTCGGTCTCGAGAAGGTGTACGTTCAGGCAAAACGTTGGCAGGGACCTGTCGGCCGGCCTCAAGCGCTGGAGTTCGCCGGGTCCGTCGAGGGTATTGTTCTCGTCGATGGCGAAAAGCTAGCGACCTTTATGATTGAACACGAAGTGGGGGTAATCCTTCGGTCCGTCAGGGTTCCGAGCCCGAAGGTTCTCGAACGCCTGGGCGAGCTGAACCTTCTCGAGAACGGAGAGGACGCGGCCCGGCTCGACTTTGACCGCGAGGTCGACGTCGGATTCCGGACCGCCGCGCAGGTCGGGCGCCCCACTCACCCGGCGCACGACCTCATCGGCCCGGCTGCCGAAGACGTAAGCCGCGAGCACGTCGAATGCCCGGCAAAGGCGGGCGATCTCGCCTGGGCGGTCCACGACTGGATCGTGTACCAGTCGACGGGGAGTCGAGGAATCAGCACGAAGGCGCCTCGGCGGAGCCCGGCCCTCTCGCGAGGCGCACGATCATCCAGACGACGGTCGCGATGGCGGTGAGGAGGAGCAGGGCGAAAATCGCGATCGCGCCCCACTGGGGTACGAGCCAGGTCACGGGCGCGACGCCCGTCGCCTCGAGGGCGGCTCGGCGCACATGGTCGCGCGTCAGGATCATCGACGCCAGCGAGAGGACAGCCGTCGCACTCCCACCGAGGACGAAACGCCCCGGTCGCGGCGAAGCGACGCCGCCGATCATCAAGGCGACGGCAGCGAGACCGGCGGCGACCCCGACACCCAACACGGCGGCAGCCGCCGGGTCGCTTCCTCCCGCCAGGCGCGCGAGCGTGGGACGCGGCAACACACCCAGCCACCAGAAGCCGACCAGGAGGTTGACCGCCGTCACGGCGACAAACCACACGCTGCCGTGGCGCACAGCCCAGTCGGCGGACGCCGGCGCACGCGAACGCCGGTTCACTCCGACGAGCGCGGTCGCCAGACCGGCGACGGCCACGGCACCGAGCAGCATGTGGAGAAACCGCGGGACGAGCGCGGCGTCACCGAACGCCAGATGCCAGCCTCGCGCGTCGGCCTGATACCGCGCCACCAGCTCGGCGGGACGCAGCATCAGGCTCATGTTGTTCGTATAGATGAAGGCGACGCCCATCAGAACAACCGCCACCGCACCCGCGAGCAGCACCGACCAATCCCGAAGGGCTTCGCCCCGCAGCGCGAGCACGTACGCGCCGTAATACGCGAGAATGAGCAGGGGGATGACCGACGCCCACGCCCACGCCATCACAATGGACGAGGCGAAGAAGACGCGACCGTAGAGTACCTGGAGGAACAGCAGTGCCGCGACGCCGAGCGTGACCGTCGCGGCGAAGAGAACGGGCAGTGCCTGCGCCCACCCACGAGCGAGCTCGGCATAACGCGAATCCCCCGTGCGCCACGCGCGCAGACGCGCGAGCGCCGCCAGAATCGACCCGCCCAGGACGAGGTTCATCGCCACCAGGTGAAGAAAGAAGGTCAGCAGCAGGAGCCCGTGCAGGAGCCAGACGGGCGCCGGCAGGGGCAATGGGTCCGGCGTCATGGGTCGTGCTCCTTCGGGGCGCCCTCGAGGCCGGCGAGATACTCGGCCACCGCGCGCCGCTCGTCGGCCGTCCCCTCGAAGGGCGGCATCAGCTCGTTGATCTCAGGGAGTCGCCCGAGCATCTCGACCAGCTCGTCCACCGTGCGCCCGCGCCCGCCGATGGGGAACTGGCCCCCCGGACCGTGGCACGCGCCGCAGTGCTCCTCGAAGTACTGCTCGCCCCGGGTTGCCGCCACGACTCGCGCAGCGGTCGCGCCGCCGAGGCTGGCCAGATACGCCGCAAGGGCGCGGCGCTCCTCGACGGTGCCGACAAACGGTGGCATGCGGCGCCCTCGCCAGGTCTCGAGTCGGAGCTCGGGATGGTTCCAGCGCACCGGCTGGCCGTTGGCGTCCACCGGTCGCGCGAGTCGCGCCAGCAGGCCCGACAGCGCGCCGCTGCTGCGCCCGCGCACGAGGCGCCTCATCCCGAGATAGCCATCGAGGGTGTGACACGCGGCGCACTGGAGGACGAAGAGGTGCCGTCCAGTCGCGACGATCGCGTCCGACTCGCTGGCGCCCGTCGGCGTCGGCCGCACCCACCGGCTCGCCGGCAACACACCGGTCGTTTCGAGGACATCGATCGCGAAGGGATCGGGCAGCGCGCGATCAGGCGACGCGGTCGCGGGCGGCGGCAGGCGAACGCCGTTCACGAACATGTAGTGCCCGATCACGTACGGCTTGCGCAGGTCTTCCCGGACCCACTCCGCACCCCCGACGGCGGCCAGGCCGAACACCATCAGCGCGCTCGCCGCGAGCGGACCGAACCGCGTCGGTCGCCACCCGACCACGACCCCCATCACCCCCACGACGAGGATCGACGCGAGCATCGCGACGCCCGCTGCGCGCTGCGCCACCGGGTGACCACTCGCGGCGCCGACGATGAGGGCACGGAGGAAGGCGGGTGCGCTATCGTGCGTCACCCCGAAGATGTCTCGAACCGGCACGCCCGCTCCAGCCGCAGCCATCAGGTACCACACCAGCGCCCCCGGGAGCAGCACCGCGGCCGGCGCTACCCAGCCGAGTCCCGCGTACCGCGCCACGCGCGCCTTGAGTTGCGCGTCGCGCCGCCACGACACCACGAAGAGGGCGTACAGACCGGCGAGGCCGATGGCTCCCAGCGTGCGCGCGACCAGCGAAGGCCAGTAGGTGGGATTGAAGAAACCATCCCACAGACTCCGCGTCACGAGCCACCGCCCCGGCGTCAGCATGAACGACAGAATGCCGTTGATGATCGCGAGCGACAGCCACGCCGCGCCGAAGTAGATCCAGCCGACGCGAAGGTGCGTACGCGGATCGAGCCGATCCCAGCCGTAGTAGTAGACCAAAGCGGCGGCGATCTCGATGACGAAGAAGGTCCACTCGATCGCCCAGACCCAGACGAACGTGTTGATGAGCGAGGAGGTCGCCGCCGGGTGAACGAGACCGATCGTGAACCAGATGCCCACACCCGTGAGGGCGCCGAACACGAGGGTCAGGAGGACGAAGAACCGACTGAGTCGCCGCACGTACTCGAGCCACGTCGCGTCACCGTCGCGCCGGGCGCGACGCTCGGCCAGCGCGAGGAACAGGCCGCCGCCGACGGCGAAGTGCGAGACGAAGACGTGCAGAATCGCGACCGCCGCGATCAACAAGCCGCCGGCCGGGACGTCCCACGCGGGATAGTTCATCGGCGGGCTGTGCGCTCCAGGATGTCGTGCCAGCGCTCGTCGATGGCCTGCCGCACCTGCGCGAGCGCCTCGGGGTCCTCCAGCAGATCGCGGAACCGCCCCTGTCCTCTCAGGTACTCTTCGAGGCTGACGGGTGTCGGGTTGACGGTGAGGCGCCAGGTGCGGCCCTCGTCGACCTCGACGAGCGGGAAGGCGCGCGCGGCGACGGCCAGACGCGCGTAGCGAATCGCGTGCTCCGAGGGAATCTTCCAGCCCGGCGGACAGGGCGAGAGCAGGTGGATGAAGCGCGTGCCGCGCAGGCGCTTCGCCCGCTCGACCTTGGCCACCAGGTCATCGGGATACGCAACGGTGGCAGTCGCCGCGTAGGGGATGCGGTGCGCGACCATGATCGCCAGCAGATCCTTCTTCGCCTGCGCCTTCCGCCCCGGCGTCGTCGTCGTCCACGCACCCAGCGGCGTGGCCGAGCTCCGCTGGATGCCGGTGTTCATGTAGGCCTCGTTGTCGTAGCAGATGTAGATGAAGTCTTCGTTGCGCTCGGCGGCGGCCGACAGTGCCTGGATGCCGATGTCGAACGTGCCCCCATCGCCGGCCCACGCCACGACCGTGGTCTCTCGGTCGCCCTTGAGGTCGAGGGCGGCGCGGACGCCAGAGGCGGCGGCGGCCGCCGAGGCAAAGGGCGTGTGCATGACGGGTACGCCCGCGGCGCTGTACGGCGAGGGGCCGTCGATGATCGACCAGCAGCACGCGGGGATCACCAGGACGGTCCGGTGGCCGAGCGCTTTGAGGACGAGGCGCATGGCCAGGGCTGCGCCACAGCCCGCGCAGCCCAGATGACCCGGCGCGAGCACTTCGACATCCGGCACGGCGTACATGGGGCGCGTCATGACTTCAGTCCCACCCAGAGGCTGTCGTGCGACGGCCGTTCGCTCACCAGGGTGTCGTCCAGCACGGCCTGGAGCGTCTCCGGCGTCACGTCACGACCGCCCAGGCCCGCGATGTACGAGAAGACGAGCGGGGGCGACGGTTGATTGCAGAGCGCCGCGCGGATCTCCGACGCCATGATGCCCCCGTGTCCGAACGAGACGTTGCGATCGACGACGGCGAGCTTGGCGGCGCGGCTGAGCGAGCAGCGCACGTGGTCGAACGGGAAGGGTCGGAAGAGGCGAATCTTGGCGAGCCCGACGCGCTCACCCCGGCGCCGGCGCGCGTCGATCACGGCGCGGGCCGTGCCGGCGATCGTGCCCGACGTGACGAGCACCACGTCGGCGTCCTCGGCGCGGTAGGTCTCCAGAATCGGGTGGTAGCGCCCGAACCGCTCCGCGTACTCGCGAGCGGCGGCTTCGGCCACACCCAGCGCGTCCTGCATGGCGCGCTCCATCCGCGCCCGCAGCTCCATATACCCATCGCCCGACGGCAGACCGCCGAAGGCACGCGGGTCGTCCACGTCCAGCGTGTAGGGCGGCGCGAACGGGGGCAGAAACTCGTCGACCGCCGCCTGGTCGGGGATCGCCACCGGCTCGGACGTGTGCGAGAGGAAGAAGGCGTCGAGGCAGACCATGGCGGGCATCAGGACGCGCTCGGCCACCTTGAAGGCCTGGATGATCGTGTCGAGCACTTCCTGGTTGTTCTCGCAGTAGTACTGAATCCACCCGGTATCGCGCTGCGACAAACTGTCGGTCTGGTCTGCCAGGATGTTCCAGGGCGACCCCATCGCGCGGTTGACGTTGGCGAGGACGACAGGCAACCTGGCGCCGGCGCACCAGTGCAACATCTCGTGCATGTAGGCGAGTCCGTGCGAGGACGTCGCCGTGAAGGCGCGCACCCCGGCCTGCGACGCGGCGGCACAGGTGGCGAGCGCCGAGTGCTCCGATTCCACCGCGACGAACCGCGCGTCGAGTCGGCCATCGGTGCACATCTCCGACAGGAGCTCGACGACCCCCGAGGAGGGTGTGATGGGGTACGCGGCGATCACGCGCGCCCGCGCGAGCTGCACCGCGTACGAGATCGCGTGCGTCCCTTCGATGACCTTCGTCGTCATCGCCGCTCCTCCGGCACGAGCGTCAGGGCGCCGCGGGGGCACTCGGCGGCGCAGATGCCGCAGCCCTTGCAGTGCGCCAGGTCGATGGCGTACGCGCCGGAGGCCGCGTCGCGGACGACCGCTGCGTCGGGGCAGAAGACAAGACAGTTGTCGCAGCGAGTGCACGCGCCGCAGGTGAAGCAGCGGCGCGCCTCGGCGGCGGCGTCGGCCCACGTGAGGTCGCCGACCACCTCGGCGAAGTCGCGGACGGCCAGCGCCGGCGCGAGCAGGGGCGGCCGCGCCCGCACCGAGCGTCGAAAGTAGAAGAAATTGAGGTCAGTCGGGCCGACCCTCACGCCGGCCTCGGCCTCGGTCGGCTCGAGGCCGCGGACCACCGCGTCGATCGCCTCCGCCGCCCGGCGTCCCGACCCGATCGCCTCGACCACCGTGCCAGCCCCCGTCGCCGCGTCGCCCCCGGCGAACACCGTCGGCCGGCTCGTGCGACCCCAGCGATCGGCCCGGAGCCTGCCGTTCATCGCCTCGACGAGATTCGCGACCGCCGTCGTTTCGACCTCCTCGCCGATGGCCGTGAAGGCGTGCTCGGCCGGGAGCTCGAAGACGCTCCCGGGAATCGGCTCCGGCCGCCGCCGGCCGCTCGCGTCCGGCTCGCCGGGGCGCATCCGCTGGAACTCGACCGCGCCGAGCCGGCCGCCGCGCTCGACGAAGCGAAGCGGCGCGGCGTGGAAGACGAACGCAATGCCCTCGGCTTCCGCCTGGGCAATCTCGTCGGGATGCGCCGGCATGTCCTCGCGCGCCCGCCGGTAGACGACAGTGGTGGCCGCGCCCAGCCTCACCGCCGCACGCGCCGTGTCGAGCGCCGTGTTCCCCCCGCCGATCACGACCGCCCGGCCGGGCAGGGGCGAGGCGGACCCGGCATTGACCGCGCGCAGAAACTCAACCCCCGCCTGAACGCCGTCGAGGTCTTCGCCAGCAACCCCGGCGCGCCGCGACCGCTGCGCCCCGATCGCCACGAAGACCGCGGCGTACCGCTGCAGGGCCTCGAGCCCGCGACCTCCGCCGACCCGCACGCCACCGACGAAGCGAATGCCCATCGCCCGCAGCAGGTCGATCTCTTCGTCCAGCACCTCGCGCGGCAGGCGATAGGCCGGGATCCCGTAGCGCAGCATCCCGCCCGGCTCGGGCATCGCGTCGAACACCGTCACGCGGTGCCCTCGCCGCGCGAGGTGGTACGCGGCGGTCAACCCCGCCGGTCCCGCACCCACCACGGCGACCGACGCGCCCGGACGCTCGGCCACCTCGGCCCCGGAAAAGCGGCGGCGCCGCGCCTCGTCCGCGATCGCACGCTCCACCGCGTGGATGGCCACCGGCTCGTCGAGCGCCAGCCGGTTGCACGCGCGCTCGCACGGGTGGTAGCACACCCGCCCGCAGACACCGGGCAGCGGGTTGTGCGCGCGAATCGTGCGCCATGCCGCCTCGACGTCACCCTCACCGGCGAGCGTGAGGAAGGCGCGCACGTCGGTGCCCGCCGGACAGTCGAGCATGCACGGCGACGGCCGCGTCACGTACACCGGACGAAACGTGCGCCAGTGACCCGTTCGCAGTTCGCGCGTGCTCCGCAGCGACACGGACATCGGCGGGCCGGGCGGACACCCATCCACGGGCCCGATCGCGACGCCGCTCGTCCTGAGCGCTTCCTTCACCTGGTCGGCCATGACGCGATCCTGGAACCAGACCGGGACTTCAGCTCCGACCCCGGCTCGGGGGCCGACAGCCGCCCCGACGCCAGGGCGGGCCGGCGCCTCACCGCCGCAAACGCTTCCCGTGCCGCCGCCTGGTTCGCCTGGGACTTCAGCGGAACGAGGTCGGGAATGCTCTCGACCACCGCCTCGAGCGGAACCAGTCCCGTGACCGCCGCGAACGCCCCGGCCATGGCAGTGTTGACGATGGGGTTGGTCCGCGTGCCGAGCCCGTGCTCGAGCGCGATGGCCGTCGCGTCGCAGGTCGCGACGCCAAACCGCTCCGGCAGCCCGAGCGCCTCCGGCGCGCGCCCCGTGTTCACGAGGATCCAGCCGCCCGGCGTGAGCCCGGCCGTCACATCGGTCGCCTCGAGCAGCCCGGCGTCGAGGACGAGCACGTGGTCCGGCTCGTACACCTGGTAGTGCGCCGTGATGGGCCTGTCGTCCGCGCGGAGAAAGGCCGCGACCGGCGCGCCGGTCCGCTCCGCCCCGAAAGCCGGGAAGGCCTGCACCTGCCAGCCCTGGCGAAACAGGGCGGTGGCGAGGAGCTTCGACGCGATCACCGCGCCCTGTCCGCCGCGCCCGTGGATGCGCACCGACACCATCGGTCAGCACCCGTCCGGGAATCCGTCCCGGAGATACCGGTCGATCGCGCGCGCGGCCCGTCGGCCCGCCCCCATGGCCGAGATGACCGTCGCGCCACCGGTGACGATGTCCCCGCCGGCGAACACCCCTTTCTTATAGGTGGCTCCCGTCTCGGGGTCCGCGTCGATGTAGCCCCGGCGGTTCACGCGCAGGTCGGGCGTCGTCGACCGGATGAGCGGATTGGCGCCCTGGCCGACGGCGAACACGACCGTGTCCACGTCCAGATCGAACTCGGACCCGGCGAGCGGCATGGGGCTGCGGCGGCCCGACGCGTCCGGCTCGCCGAGCGTCATGCGGACGGCGCGTACGGCCCGGACGCGTGCCCGCTCGTCGCCGAGAATGGCGACCGGCGCCGCGAGCAGGATGAACTCCACGCCTTCTTCCTCGGCGTGCTCGATTTCCTCTTCCCGCGCCGGCATCTCGTCCCGCGAGCGTCGGTAGACCAGATACGCGTGCTCGGCGCCGAGCCTCAGGGCCGTCCGGACGGCGTCCATCGCCGTGTTCCCGCCGCCCACGACCGCGACGCGGCGCCCCCGGACGATGGGCGTGTCGGTCTCGGGAAACCGATACGCCTGCATCAGGTTGGACCGCGTCAGGAACTCGTTGGCCGAATACACACCAACGAGGTTGATCCCGGGAATGTCGGGGAAGAACGGGAGGCCAGCTCCCGTGCCGACGAACACCGCCTCGTAGCCCAGTTCGCTGAAGAGCTCGTCGACCGTGAACGTGCGGCCGATGACGTGGTTCGTCCGCAGCTCCACGCCGAACCGTTTGAGGCCCTCGATCTCGCGCTCCACGACCGCCTTCGGGAGGCGGAACTCCGGGATGCCGTACATCAGGACCCCGCCGGGCTTGTGAAGCGCCTCGAAGATCGTCACGCTGTGACCCAGCTTGGCGAGGTCGGCGGCGACCGTCAAACCGGCCGGCCCCGAGCCGACCACCGCCACGCGATGGCCGGTGGGCTCGGGCGGCGGCCCGGTGTCCGACCAGTTCAGCGCGGCCGCGTAGTCGGCCACGAACCGCTCGAGCCGGCCGATGGCCACCGGCTCGAACTTCACCCCCAGCGTGCACCGCTTCTCGCACTGGTCTTCCTGCGGGCAGACGCGGCCGCAGATGGCCGGGAGCACGTTCTTTTCGTAGACCGTGCGAAAGGCGTCCTCGAACTTCCGCTCCGCCACTTGCTGGACGAACCGCGGGATGTCGATCTCCACCGGGCAGCCGGCCACGCACGGCCGGTTCTTGCACAGGATGCAGCGGTCGGCTTCCTGGACGGCGAGGTCCGGCGTGTAGCCGGTGGCGACCTCCTCGAATCGCCGCCGCCGGACCTCGGGGTCGAGGCACGGCATCGGCGTCTTCGTCTTCTGCCCGATCTTCTTCGCCACGCTCACCTCTCGGCTGGCGCGGGCGCCTGCGGGCAGGCCTGGCAGCGCTCGAGCGCCTGCCGCTCCTGCTCGCGATACGCCGTCAGGCGCGCCGCCAGCTCGGCGAAGTCCACCTGGTGGCCGTCGAACTCGGGGCCGTCCACACACACGAACTTGGATCGCCCGCCGACCGTGACGCGGCAGCCCCCGCACATGCCCGTGCCGTCGACCATGATCGGGTTCAGGCTGACCGTGGTCTTCAAACCGAGCGGTCGCGTCAGGTCGCAAACCGCCCGCATCATCGGCAGCGGCCCGATCGCCAGCACCTCGTCGAAGCGGCAGCCCTCCTCGATCAACTGCCTCAGCGCGTCGGTCACGAGCCCCTTCATCCCGTACGACCCGTCGTCGGTCGTGACGAGCACGCGGTCGGCCACTGCCCGCATCTCGTCCTCGAGGATCACGAGTGCGCGCGACCGGCCGCCGATAATCGCCGTGACGGGGCCGCCGGCCGCCTTGACGCCGCGCGCGATGGGATAGGCGACCGCCGTCCCGATGCCGCCGCCGACGGCGCAGACCGACCGGCCAGGCTCGAGCCGGGTCGGCTGACCCAGCGGTCCCGCGACATCTAGGATCCCCTGGCCCGGTTCCAGCGCGTTCAGCTCACGCGTCGTCTTGCCGACGCCCTGGACGATGAGCGCGATCGCTCCGCTCGGCGGGTCCGCGTCAGCGATCGTCAAAGGAATCCGTTCGCCGGCCTCGTGCAGCCGGACGATGACGAACTGGCCAGGGCGACGTTTCCGGGCGACGTGGGGTGCGTCGATCCAGAAGCGGACGATGTCGGGCGCAAGCGCCTGCTTGCTGAGGATTCGGTGCACGAGGCCCCCGCGGTGAGTGCGTCGGCGCGCCGGAGATCCGGCGGCGTCTCGCCGCCGATCCCGAAGGGAGCAAGGGGGATACCACCGGCCGGCCGGCCGGGCCGGGGCGCTCGGAAAGCGGCAGGGACGCGGCCGCGCCGCCGCCTGCCGGGTTTTCGGCAACGTCGGTGGGGGAAGTTTGCGTGTTCGACCGCGGCTTTTTTACCCGCGCCCGCATCAGACGCACGCGGCCCCACCCCGTGCTCGCCGCCCTGACTGCGGGCTGCCCGGCGGCCAACGGAGATTACCGCTTGCGGTAGTCGAGCGGCGGCGGGCGGTTGCCGACGAGCGGCGTATAGACGAAGTTCGGGCCGACGCGTTCTCGGTACTCGGCCTGCGCTTTGGCCAGCAGCGAGGGATTGGTGAACAAGTCGGCGGCCGTGAGGGCGAGCGTCTTCGCCGCCACGAGCATGCCCTTCGTGCCGATGCTCGTGCCGCCCGCCGCGATGGCCTGCCATGAGTGCGAGGCCGTCCCGGGAACCCACGTCGCGGCCCGCAACCCCGTCGTCGGCACCACCCAGCTCACGTCGGCGACGTCGGTCGAGCCGCCGGCCTCCTTGATGGCGAACGGCTCGATCGTGGCGGCGGCCTCGATGGGCGGTGCGTCGGGCGGCAGCGCCCGGCGCAGGACCTCAGCGAAGGCCCGTTCCTCCGCCGAATAGGTGACCCCGCCCACCTGGCGGAGGCGCTCGTCCATCGCGCGCGCGAGCGCCTCGTTCGGCAGGATGGCGTAGATGCCGTGGATGATCTCGTAGTCGACCGTGGTGCCCGTCCCGAGCGCTGCGCCTTCGGCGGCCTTGACGACGCGGTCGAAGATCTCCGCCACCTGGCGCGGGTCAGGGTGGCGGACGTAGTAGAACACCTCGGCGAAGTCGGGGACCACGTTCGGCGCGGCGCCGCCGCTCGTGATGACGTAGTGGATGCGCGTGTCCTCGGGGACGTGCTCGCGCAGGAGATTGACCATGTAGTTCATCGCCTCGACGCCGTCGAGCGCCGACCGGCCGCGTTCGGGCGCGGCGGCGGCGTGCGCCGAGACTCCGTGGAAGCGGAACTTCGCGGACTTGTTCGCCAGCGAGCTGCCGGGGCTCGCGTCGTTGCGGTCGGCGGCGTGCCAGTGGAGCACGGCGTCGACGTCGCGGAAGAGCCCCTCGCGCACCATGTAGACCTTGCCCGCGCCGCCTTCCTCCGCCGGCGTGCCGTAGAGGCGGATGGTGCCGGGGGTTCCCGTGCGCACGAGCCAGTCCTTCACGGCGATGGCGGCCGCGGTTGAGCCGGTGCCGAAGAGATGATGACCGCAGGCGTGCCCCGCGTCCTTGTGGGGAAGCGGCTTGCGTTCGGGGACGGCGTCCTGCGTGATGCCGGGCAGCGCGTCGAATTCGGCGAGCATCGCGATGACGGGCTGGCCCTGCCCGAAGCTCGCGAGGAACGCGGTCGGCATGCCGGCGACGCCCGCCTCGACCGTGAAGCCGGCAGCCTTCAGCTCGGCCTGGAGCAGCGCCGAGCTCTTGACTTCCTGATAGCCGACTTCGGCGAGATCCCAGATCTGTCTGGCCACCTGCGCGTAATGCGAGGCGCGCTCATCAATCGAGGCCACGAGCGCCTGGCGGTCCGGTGCGAGGGTCGAAGGCGCCGGCCGCCCGGCCGGTACCTGTCCGGCGAGGGGGGCAGCGTGAAGCGCGAGCCACGCGCCGAGCGCACAAGAGCAGCCCGCGCGCACGGCGGCACGAGGCGTGACGGAACGACGCGACGGCGGCATAGACGTACTCCGCGAACAATGGGCGCAGGATACCACAGAGGTGCCTCGGGCATCGGCGGGTGCGGACAAACCCGGAGCGTGGAACCCCGAGCCCGATTTAAGATCCTCCTATGTCGGACCTCAGTCTCCAGGACCGCTACGGGCCCCAGTCGGTGTGTTTCGGCTGCGGGCCCGCCAACCCCGACGGCTTGCACATCAAGAGCCGGCCGGCTCCGGACAATGACGATGAGCTCGTGGCGGAGTGGATGCCGCAGAAGCGGTACGAGGCGTTCGACGGGTACCTGAACGGCGGCATCATTGGGACACTGCTCGATTGTCATTGCAACTGGACCGCCGCGTATCACCTGATGAAGAGGGCCGGCACCGCCCATCCGCCATTCACGGTCACGGCGGAATACACGATCAAGATGCGGCGCCCCACGCCCGCGGACCAGCCCGTCCATCTGCGCGCTCGTGTCGTCGAGTCCGGCGACGATCGGGCCGTCGTCGAGGGCTCGCTTGAGGCGGGCGGCCTGGTGACAGCGACGTGCCGGGGCGTGTTCGTGGCCGTCAGGCCCGGACACCCGGCGTACGAGCGGTGGAAGGCTGCCGGGCCGTGAATCCGCCTCGGCGCTGGGGCCAGGGACCGCGAGGGGGGTCCGGCCCCCCAAGGCTGGGTGCTGCGCGGCGGGCGCCCCGGCGTCCGTGAAGGGATTCACGAGGGAAGCGTTGACGGGGCGGGCCGACGTCGGGTAAACTCGGACTGTGGTGGTCGGATATTGGCCATGTTGAGGCTGTCGAAGCGCGCCGATTACGCCCTCATTGCGATGCGGCACCTCGCGCTCAATGCGGACCGCGGGTGGGCGAGCGCCCGGGAGATCGCCGAGGCGTACCACGTCCCGCTGGAGCTGCTGGCGAAGGTGCTCCAGCGGCTCGTGCGGAAGGGCCTGCTGGCCTCGCACCAGGGGATCCACGGGGGGTACGAGCTGGCGCGGCCGGCGTCGACGATCTCGGTCGCCCAGGTCATCGAGGCGATTGACGGGCCGCTCACCATGACGGCGTGTTCGGAAGCGGACGATTCCTGCGACCAGTTCGCGCATTGCAACATTCGCGATCCCCTCTGGCGCATCAAGGATCGCATCGTCGAAGCGCTGGCGACCTGCTCGGTGCAGGAGATGGCGAGCGAGACCGTGCCGGCGCCGGGTGGTCAGGCGGCGCCCGTGCGGGTGGTGGCCGGGCCGTCGAAGCCGACGGCGTGAGCGTGGGTGGGACGAGGACGAGCATGATCCAGGTGAGCGAGAACGCGTCGAAGCAGATCGTCAAGCTCAGGACGAAGCACAACCTGCCGCCGGAGGGCGGCCTGCGCGTTGGGGTGAAGGCGGGCGGCTGCTCTGGGTTCGAGTACGTCTTCGCGTGGGAGGCGGCGCCGCGCGCGAGCGATCGGGTGTTCGAGGGCGCTGGCGGCGCGCGGGTCTTCGTCGATCCGAAGAGCCTGCGCCTGCTGGCCGGCACCGTGCTCGACTACGACACCAGTTTGCTCAGCCGCGGCTTCGTCCTGGCGAACCCGAACGCGAAGAGCACGTGCGGCTGCGGGCAGTCGTTCAGCGTGTGAGGGGTCAGGAACGAGACGATGAGCACAGCGATTCGGACGGTCGAGGAGCTGGCGACTCGAGAATACCGGTACGGTTTCTACACCCCGGTGGAGGAGGACAAGGTCCCGCCGGGCCTGAACGAGGATGTCATCCGGCTCATTTCGGCGAAGAAGCAGGAGCCGGCCTGGCTCCTCGAGTGGCGCCTCAAGGCCTACCGCGCGTGGCTCACCATGACGGAGCCGCGGTGGGCGAACATCACCTACGGGCCCATCGACTATCAGGCGATCAGCTACTACTCGGCGCCGCGGCGGAAGCCCGTCTATGACAACCTGGACGAAGTCGACCCGGAGATCCTCCGGACCTTCGAGAAGCTGGGCATCCCGCTGGAGGAGCAGAAGCGGCTGGCGGGCGTGGCCGTCGACGCGGTGTTCGACTCGGTGTCGGTGGCGACGACGTTTCGGGAGAAGCTCGCCGAGCTGGGGATCATCTTCTGTTCGTTCTCGGAGGCGGTGCGCGAGCATCCGGACCTGGTGCGCCAGTACCTGGGCTCGGTCGTGCCGCACACGGACAACTTCTTCGCGGCGCTCAACTCGGCGGTATTCAGCGACGGCTCGTTCGCCTACATCCCCAAGGGCGTGCGGTGCCCGATGGAGCTCTCCACCTACTTCCGCATCAACGCCATGAACACGGGCCAGTTCGAGCGCACGCTCATCGTCGCGGACGAAGGCGCGTACGTGAGCTACCTAGAAGGCTGCACGGCGCCGATGCGCGACGAGAACCAGCTCCACGCGGCCGTGGTGGAGCTCGTGGCGCTGGACGATGCGACGATCAAGTACTCGACCATCCAGAACTGGTATCCGGGCGACAAGCAGGGCAACGGCGGCATCTACAACTTCGTGACCAAGCGCGGCAAGTGCCAGGGGCGGCGCTCGAAGATCACCTGGACGCAGGTCGAGACGGGCTCGGCGATCACGTGGAAGTATCCGAGCTGCATTCTCCTCGGCGACGACTCGGCGGGCGAGTTCTACTCGGTCGCCACGGTGAACCACTATCAGCAGGCCGATACCGGCACGAAGATGATCCACCTCGGCCGTCGCACGAAGAGCACGATCGTGTCGAAGGGCATCTCGGCCGGGCACGGCCAGAACACCTACCGCGGCCTGGTGCGGGTCGGGCGGCACGCGGATCAGGCCCGCAACTACTCCCAGTGCGATTCGCTGCTCATCGGCGACCAGTGCGGCGCGCACACGTTTCCGTATCTCGACATTCGCAACAGCACGGCGCGCGTCGAGCACGAGGCGTCGACGTCGAAGATCGGCGAGGACCAGATCTTCTACTGTCGGCAGCGCGGCCTCGCCACCGAGGACGCCGTCAACCTCATCGTCAGTGGCTTCTGCAAGGAGGTCTTCCGCGAGCTGCCCATGGAATTCGCCGTGGAGGCGCAGAAGCTCCTGAGCGTGAGCCTGGAAGGGAGCGTCGGATAACCCGTCATGCTCGAGATTCGCGACCTCAAAGCGGCGGCGGAAGGCAACGAGATCCTGCACGGGGTCACCCTGTCGGTGTACCCGGGCGAGGTGCACGCCATCATGGGCCCGAACGGGTCGGGCAAGAGCACGCTGGCACGCGTGCTCGCCGGCCACCCCGGCTACGAGGTGACCGGCGGGACCGTGACCTACGACGGCCGGGACCTGCTCGCGATGAACCCCGAGGAGCGCGCCCGCGAGGGTCTCTTCATGGCGTTCCAGTACCCGGTCGAGATCGCCGGGGTCAACAACGCCTATTTCCTGAAGGCCGCGCTCAACGCGCTCCGCAAGCACCGCGGGGAACCTGAGGTCGACGCCATCGAGTTCATGGCGCTCGTGCGCGAGAAGGCGACACGCCTCGACCTCGATCCCACGATGCTCAACCGGCCGGTCAACGAGGGATTTTCCGGCGGCGAGAAGAAGCGGAACGAGATCTTCCAGATGATGGTGCTCGAGCCGAGGCTCGCGATCCTCGACGAGACCGATTCCGGGCTCGACATCGACGCCCTGAAGGTTGTGGCGAACGGCGTCAACGCCATGCGCAGCCCCGACCGGGCCATCGTGGTGGTCACGCACTACCAGCGGTTGCTCAACTACATCGTGCCCGATGTCGTCCACGTGCTCGTCGACGGGCGCATCGTCCGCTCCGGCGACAAGAACCTCGCCCTCGAGCTCGAGGAAAGGGGCTACGGCTGGGTCGACGCGGAGGCGGCCGGCGCGGCGGCCCGCGGGTGAGGGGCGAGGATGGCGGCGGTCGTCGAGCAGGCGCGGGCCCGTGAACGATACCTCGCCGCCTACCAGCACCTGCGGCAGCGCGGGGCCGCGGGGCCTGCCTGGCTGGTCGACGTGCGTGAGCGGGCCGTCGAGGTCTTCGCCGCGAGCGGGTTTCCCACGACGCGGGACGAGGAGTGGCGCTTCACGAGTGTGGCGCCGATCGTGGAGCGCGTGTTCGAGAGACCAGACGAGGGTGCCGCTGAGGGTCTGGTGCCGGCGGACGTCTCGCGGGTGGACATCGTCGGCTCGGCGCGGGTGCGCGCCGTGTGCGTGGGCGGCCGGTATGTGGCGGCGCTGTCCGAGCTAGGCCGCTTGCCGCCCGGCGTCGAGGTCCGGAGTCTCCGCGAGGTGCTCGTCGCCGAGCCGGGCCGCCTCGAGCCGTGGCTCGGGAAGGTGGCGCGCTTCGACCGCCACGCGTTCGCCGCGCTCAACACGGCCCTCTTCGAAGACGGGGTGTTCGTCTTCGTGCCGCCGCACCGGATCGTCGACGAGCCGCTGCACATCGTGTGGGTGACCCCAGTCGGGTCGGTGCCGATCGCGACCCACCCTCGGGTGCTCGTGGTGGTGGCCGAGGACAGCCAGGTGCGCGTCGTCGAGGAGTATGTCGCGCTCGGCGACGGCGTCTATTTCGCCAACCCTCTGAGCGAGGTCGTCGTCGGCGATCACGCCGTCGTGGATCACTACCGGGTGCAGCGCGAGGCGCCGGGTGCGTTTCACGTGGGCGGGCTGCACGCTCGGGTAGGCCGGGCCGCCGGGTTCACCTCGCACGCCGTGTCGCTCGGCGCGGCGCTCGCGCGCCACGACATCTCGGCCGAGCTTGACGGCGCAGGGGGCGAGTGCACCCTGAACGGTTTGTATGTGGCCGACGGCGACCGGCTCGTCGATCACCACACCACGATCGTGCACGGGCAGCCGCACTGCGACAGCCACGAGGTGTACAAGGGCATCCTCGCCGGGCGCGCGCAGGGCGTCTTCAACGGCAAGATCGTCGTGCGTCCGGGCGCACAGCAGACCGATGCGAAGCAGACCAACCGCGCGCTGCTCCTCTCGGACGACGCGCAGATCCACACGAAGCCGCAGCTCGAGATCTTCGCGGACGATGTGAAGTGCACGCACGGGGCGGCGGTGGGGCAGCTCGACGAGGACGCGATTTTCTATCTCCGCTCGCGGGGGCTGGACGTGCGCGAGGCCAGGCGGCTGCTCGTGCAGGCGTTCGCGGGCGACATTCTCGGCCGCATGCGCGTCGAGCCGCTGCGTGAGGCGCTCGAGGCGGCCATGCTGGGCTTGCTCTCCGCGCCATGACCGAGCGTTCCGGCGGAGCGGCGGCCGTGCCGGTCGTTTGGCGCGCGCCGCTCGACGTGGCCCGCATCCGGGCCGATTTTCCCATCCTCCGCCAGCTCGTGCGCGGCCGCCCGCTTGTCTACCTCGACAACGCGGCGACGACCCAGAAGCCACAGGTGGTCATCGACGCCCTGCGCAAGGCGTACGCCGAGGAGAACGCCAACATCCACCGCGGCGTGCACTTCCTGAGCGAGCTGGCGACGGCGGCGTTCGAGGATGCGCGGCGCGCGGTGCAGCGGTTCCTGAACGCCGCGGACCCGCGGGAGATCGTCTTCGTGCGGGGCACGACCGAGGCGATCAACCTCGTGGCGGCCACGTTCGGGCGCCAGAAGGTCCGGGCCGGCGACGAGGTCGTGCTCTCCCACATGGAGCACCACTCGAACATCGTCCCCTGGCAGATCCTGTGCGAGGAGAAGGGGGCCCGGCTGCGCGTCGTTCCCGTGACCGACCGGGGCGAGCTGGACCTGGACGCGTACGAGCGGCTGCTCGGCCCGCGGACGACGCTCGTGGCGATCGTGCACGTGTCGAACGCGCTCGGCACGGTCAATCCGCTGAAGACCGTCGTCGAGCTGGCCCACCGCGCCGGCGCGCCCGTGCTCGTCGACGGTGCGCAGGCGGTGGCGCACCTGCCGGTCGACGTCCAGGCGATCGGCTGCGACTTCTACGCGTTCTCGGGCCACAAGCTGTTCGGCCCGACGGGCATCGGGGCACTCTACGGGCGGCTGCCGCTGCTCGAGGCGATGCCGCCCTATCAGGGCGGCGGCGACATGATTCGCTCGGTGACCTTCGAGCGGACGACCTACAACGACGTCCCGCACAAGTTCGAGGCGGGCACGCCCAACATCGCCGGCGCGATCGGCCTGCGTGCGGCGATCGATTATCTGCGGCGGCTGGACTTCGGCGCGGTCGCGGCGCACGAGCACGACCTGCTGGCGTATGCGACCGAACGGCTGTCGGGCGTTCCGGGCCTGCGCATCATCGGAACAGCGCGGGAGAAGAGCGCCATCGTGTCGTTCGTGCTCGAGGAGGTGCACCCGCACGACATCGGCACGATTCTCGACCACGAAGGGGTGGCCATCCGGACCGGTCACCACTGTTGCCAGCCGCTCATGCAGCGGTTCGGCGTGCCGGCGACGGCGCGCGCGTCGTTCGCGCTCTACAATACCCGCGAGGAGGTCGACGCGCTGGTGGCGGCGATCGCGAAGGTGCGCGAGGTGTTCGGCTGATGTCCGAGCTGCGGGAGCTCTATCAGGAAGTCATCCTCGACCACAACCGGCGCCCGCGGAACTATCGCGCGCCCGCCGACGCGAACCGGCAGGCGGAGGGGTTCAACCCCCTGTGCGGCGACCGCCTGACGCTCTTCCTCAAGGTCGACGGCGAGGTGATTTGCGACGCCGCGTTCCAGGGGTCCGGGTGCGCGATCTCGAAGGCGTCCGCCTCGCTCCTGACCGATGCCATCAAGGGAAAGTCCGTGGCGGAGGCGAGCGCGCTCTTCGAGCGGTTTCACCGGATGGTGACGAGCGCGCCCGACAGCCTCGAGGATTTTGCCGACCTCGGCAAGCTCGCCGTGCTCGCGGGCGTGCGGGAGTTTCCCGTGCGCGTCAAGTGCGCGAGCCTCGCGTGGCACACGCTCAAGGCGGCGCTCGAGGCGAAGGCCGAGACCGTCTCGACCGAGTAGGAGACGAGGGCGAGGGTGGAGGAGCGGAAAGCGAGAACCAACCGGCTCTGAGCAGGGCCGTGACGCACGAGGGTAGGTCATGCGGACGTTGAAGATCTTCTTTGCCGCAGACCAGGGTTCCGGGTCTTCGGGCTCGGCCGATGCGGCGGACGTCGGGGGACTCGTCAGCGATCCACTCAAGACGCTGGAGCTGAAGCCTCACGTCATCGAGGCGCTCTCGACCGTCTACGATCCGGAGATCCCCGTCAACATCTACGAGCTCGGGCTCATTTACGACATCGTGATCGATGCGAACGGCGTGGTGACGATTCGCATGACCCTGACGGCTCCCGCCTGCCCCGCGGCGCAGACCATGCCGCTCGAGGTGGAGCACAAGCTTCGCCGCATCCCGGGTGTGACCGACGTCAAGGTCGAGGTCGTGTGGGATCCTCCGTGGGATCGCGACAAGATGTCCGACGCGGCGAAGCTCGCCCTGGGGTTGTGGTGACCTGCACCACGACTCTCCTGACGCCTTCGTAGCGGCCGGTCTTCAGACCGGCCGAGCGGTCTTCAGACCGGCCGAGCCCGAGCGTCCACGGGCGACGAATTTGTAAGTCGAGTATCGCCCTCGCTGCCACTTTTTGTCATCGCTCGGATCGCACCCGGCGCGTAGTAGACTTTGGCGAGCGACAGTCGACTGCACTGTTCGGCTCGTCCGGCGCCCCACACGCGCGCCGCGCGTTCCACTGGACGTCGATTCGGCCCGACGTCTCGGAGGAGTGGAAGGATGCGGAGCGATCGTCCCGGAGTTTCCAATTCAGCGCTTGGCATGTCTGCCGCGGAGGCCCGACGCCTCGCCGCTCCGTAGGTGCGATGGCTCATCCGTTGGAGCCTGCGGCTCGCGGGGGCGCATGCTGGCCGTCGTGTCGAGCGGGGAGGGCGAACGATGAGTAACAGAGGTCTTGCCTGGAGCCGTCTTTGCTGCGGAGTCGCGCGATCTCGGTGCCGGGTGGCTGCCACGGTCGTGGCCCTGGTGATCGGCGTGGGTCCGGCGCCCGGGCAGAGCGTCGGCCTCGTGACCAGTACCAAGGTTCCCTACACCGCAACGGTGTTCGTGCCATGTGCTGCAGATGGAGAAGGGGAATGGGTGGACCTGACGGGCTTTCAGCGGGTCGTGAGGCGTTCGGTTCCCGATTCCAGGGGGGGATTGCATGTGACGGTGGCCTTTCACGCGATGGGCGTGTCCGGCGTCGGCCAGACGACTGGGGACCGTTATCAGGCGACAGGCGGGAGTGAACACGTGTTCAACGCTTCGGATGCCGGAGCGGCCGAGTTCACGACGATCAATACGTTCTTCGTCATCGGCCGGGGCCGTGGCGCGGATTTCCTGACGCACCAGCTAATTCACGTCACGTTCGGGCCCGACAGTCTCCAGGTTGTGAATCTGGACCGGGTGTGGGTGGAATGTCGCTGAAAGGGTGCCATCCGAGCCTCAGGACCTGACGCGGGCGCTCCGCACTCGTCCCGGGTTTCCGCTGCCTGTCGCGGGGAGACCCCGCCTCGGGCCGGGTCTCGCCTCTTGACACATGCCGCGAGCGGGAGTATCGTGGGGGGGGCGTCACATAACGATCGTTCGGTTTGTATAATACCGTCGTGACGCTACAACTTAGTGATAATAAATAACTTATAGGGATAACTCCCAGGCGGATGGACGAGGGAGGGACATCATGTCAGGCGGACCGAGTGCTCCGGCCAGTCACCGACTCCGTGTGGTCACCGTCGCCCTCGCGGCCGTCGGGCTATGCCTGGCGCCCGCGGCTCCCGTTGGCGCCCAGCCCGCCGACGCCACCATCGAGGTCATCGTCGTCGACCAGAGCGGCGCGGCGCTCCCAGGCGTCACGGTCCAGGTCGTCAGCACGGACACCGGACTCGAGCGCGTCACGGTCACGGACGGGACGGGCACGGCGCGTATGGCGGCGCTTCCGCCCGGTAGCTACCGCGTGACCTTCGAGCTCCAAGGCTTCACGACCGTCGTTCAGGAGGGCGTCTCGCTCCGCGTGGGCCAAACGGCTCGGCTCTCGGTCACGATGAACGTGGCCCGGGTCGCCGAGACGGTCAACATCGTGGCCGAGGTACCGCTCGTCGACGTCTACAAGACGGACTCATCGACCAACATCCTGCCGGAGCAGATCCAGGCGCTGCCGGTGGCTGATCGCGACTTCCAGCGCCTGGCGTACCTGGCGCCGTGTGTCCAGCGGGAGCGCGGGGGGTTCCGCTTCATCACGAACGCCCCGGTCATCGGCGCGGGCGGCAACGCCAGCCAGGCGACGATCATCGTCGACGGCGTCGACTTCACCGACCCGACGCTCGGCCTCGCGCGGGCGCGATTCAGTCAGGACGCCATCAGCGAGTTCCGCGTCATCGCGAACCGGTTCGACACCGAGGTCGGCGGCTCGGCGGGCGGTGCCTTGTCGGTCGTGACCAGGTCGGGCACGAACGAGCTCAAGGGCTCGGCGTTCGCCTTCTTCCGCGACGAGAGCCTGCGGGCGCAGGGTGCACTCGAGGCGGCCAAGAACGACTATTCGCGCCAGCAGTTCGGCTTCACGCTGGGCGGTCCGGTCGTTCGTGACCGGACGCACTATTTCGTCTCGTTCGAGCAGATCAACGAGGACACGATCACCTTGTTCCGTCCCGGCGGTGCGTACGCGTCGCAGGCCGCGGATCTGGAGGTGCCGCTGGACCAGTCGCTCGTCTACGCGGGTCTCGACCACCGGGCCGGCACGAGCCAGGACGTGCGCCTCAAGTTCGTCTACGAGCGGTACCGCCAGCGGAATTTCCGGGTGGGCGGCGTGGCCGACCAGTCGAGCGGCATGCAGCTCAACCGGGACAACGTCAACCTCACGTTTACGCACGCGTGGACGCTCGGCCACGCGTCGCTCAACCAGGCGTCGCTGCAGGTGGGGCGACGGAAGTTCGACGAGCCGAACAACTCGGACGCGCTCTCGGAGTACTTCTCGAGCGGCAACACGCTCATCACTGGCGCCAACATCGTGGGTGACCAGACCGACACCGGCGACGTCGTCGAGCTGCGCGACACGTTTTTCACCCGCGTCGGGGGCGGGCGCTGGGCGGCGGATCTGAAGTTCGGTGGCGCCTGGCAGTGGGTACGAGACGACTGGGACTTCCCGGTCTATCCGCGGAACCTCATGATCTACGTGACGGACACCCGTGCGCTGCCGCTGCTCTACGTGGACGCGTCGGGGTCCGGTCAGTCCGTCATCAAGACCCACCTCATCGCCGGCTTCGCGCAGGCGGACCTGCGGCCGTCGACGCGCGTGACCGCGAGCGTCGGCGTGCGCTACGACCTCGACACGGCGGGCAATAACCCGGACTTCACCAGCCCGCTGCAGCCGACGCCGCGCGGCCGCGACACGAACAACCTGCAGCCCCGCGGCGGCTTCTCGTGGGACGTGCGCGGCGACGGGTCGCACGTCCTGCGCGGCGGCGCGGGTCTGTTCACCGGGCGCTTTCTGCTCGTGCCAGCGCACGTCGAGCGACAGCAGAACGGCTTCACCGGCCGGATCATCCAGCAGCGACTGAACGGGCTGCTCATCGGCCTGCCGGCCTTCGCCTTGAGTGCGGCGAGCCCCTCGACGACCGGACTGCCCCTGCCGCGAGATGCCGCCCGGATCGCCGACAGGCTCGTGAACCCCCAGGCGGCGCAGGTGACAGCAGGGTACACGGTGCGGCTGGGCCGGACCGGCCTCTTCGCCGACGTCGAGGGGATCTACGTCCGGGGTACCGACGAGATCATCATCCGCGACACGAATTTTCGCGGGAACGCCGCGGGCGGCGGGCGCATCAATCCCGCCTTCAACCAGATCAACACGTACACCAACGAGGGACGCTCCACGTATAGGGCCCTCGTCCTCAGTCTGAACGGTGCGATCCGCGGCGGTCACCTCGTGACCGCCGCGTTCACGGTCGCCGACAAGAAGAACATCAACGACGATTTCAGCCCGGCCCTGACCGACTATCCGAACGATCCCGCCGATATCGAGGCGGAGTACGGCCGCTCGCGGGCGGACGAGCGGTACCGCTTCGTCGCCTCGGGCGTGTTCCATCTGCCGTACCGCCTGACCGTCGCGCCCATCTTCGAGTACGGCTCCGGTCAGCCCTGGAACCATCGACTGGGCTACGACTACAACGGCGACGGCAAGAGCTCGGACCGCCCGGCAGGCGTGAAGCGATTCTCGGAGGACGGCCCGAACGTCGCCCAGGTCAACCTGCGCGTCACCTACGCGCTCCCGCTCGGTGCGCGGGCGCGGGTCGACCTGATCGCCGAGGCGTTCAACCTAGTCGACCGCACGAACTACGACGTCAACTCGATGCTGAACGGCGAGTTCCTGAGCGGGCCCACGCTCGCGAACCCGACGCTTCCGGCTGTGCCGAACCCGCGCTTCAAGCAGTACACGGCGACGCTGACGCCGTTCGAGGCGCAAATCGGCGTCAGGGTGGTGTTCTAGCCCGGTCGCCGGAGCCCGGGTTCGAGGGGCGAAGTCGGCGCGTCCTGGTTCCGGAGGTCTGAGCGTGGTCGACGACGGTCTTCGAGGGAAGGTGGTGATCGTCACCGGCGCCGCCGCCGGTATCGGACGGGCGACCGCCGTGGCGTTCGCCGAGCGCGGCGCGCGCGTCGCGGGGTGGGACGTCCGAGACGACGCGGGCCTCGCCGATGAGCTGGTCGCGGCTGGCGCCGACGCCGTGGTCGCGCGGGTCGACGTCGCCGACCCTCGCGCGGTCGAGCGCGGCGTGCAAGATCTCGTGGCCCGCTGGGGTCGCGTCGACGTGATCGTCAACAACGCGGGGATCGTTCGCGACGCCCAGCTCGTGAAGTGGAAGGACGGCGTCGTCGTGTCCGTGATGTCCGACGAAGCGTTCGACGCCGTCCTCGACGTGAACCTGAAGGGCGTGTTCTATTGTGCTCGCGCCGTGGTCCCGCACATGATCCGCCAGCGCGCCGGGGTCATCCTCAACGCTTCGTCGGTCGTCGGCCTTTACGGCAACTTCGGTCAGACGAACTACGCGGCGACGAAGGCGGCCCTGATCGCGATGACGCGGACGTGGGCGCGCGAGCTGGGGCGCTACGGCATCCGCGTCAACGCTGTGGCACCAGGCTTCGTGCGGACCGAGATGCTGCGCACCGTCTCCCAGAAGACGATCGACGACATCGTTGCCCACACGCCACTCGGCCGCCTGGGCGAGCCGCGCGACATCGCCGAGGCCTACGTGTGGCTGGCGTCGGACCGCGCGCGGTTCGTTCACGGGGCGACGCTCTCGATCGACGGGGGCCTGGTGCTGGGCACGTGAAGGCAGGTGGTCGACGCCCGATGCCGACCTTCGCTCGTCTCGTCGCGACGGCACGGTATCTGCCGGAGATCGAGGTCAGCAACGACCAGTTGCGCGCCCGGTTCGACGCCCGCTACCCCGAATTCGTCGACAAGATGGAGGTCGCGAGCGGGATCCGCACCCGGTGGGTCGCTCCTGACGGGTGGGCCACCTCGGACGTGGCGCTTCCGGCGGCCCGCCTCGCCCTCGAGCGCGCGGGTCGCCGCCCGGACGAGGTGGACCTGGTCATCGTGGGAACTGATTCGCCCGACTACATTACGCCGGCCACTTCCGTCGTGCTCCAGCACAAACTGGGCGCCACGAGGGCGGGGACGTTCGACGTCGGGTGTGCGTGCGCGTCGTTCCCCACGGGCGTCGCCGCGGCCGCGGGGATCATGGCGACCAACCGCGCGATCCGCACGGTCCTCGTCGTCGGCGTCTACCGCATGAGCCGACTGGCCGACCCGGAGGACCCCATGATCTTCTTCTACGGGGATGGCGCCGGCGCTGCCGTGTTCGAGGCGGGCGACGAACCGGGCTTCCTCGGTGCGGCGTTCCAGGCCGACGGGTCCTATCACGCCTACTGGGGAATCTATTCGGGTGGAACCTTCGAGCCGGCCACCGAGGAGTCCGTCCATGCGGGGCGAACGAGGGTGCGCATGCTCCAGCGCTATCCGCCGGAGATCAACCACGAGGGCTGGCCGCGCCTCGTCCGGCAGCTCGCCGCCGACGTGGGCTTCGCCGTGAGCGACATCGACTTCATCATCTTTACCCAGGTGAGGAAACCCAGCATCGAGCTCGTGATGGGCGAGCTCGGGCTTCCGATGACGCGCACGCACACGGTCATGGAGCGCTTCGGCTACACCGGCTCGGCCTGTATCCCGATGGCCCTCGACGATGCCCTGGCGCAGGGTCGGATCCGTCCGGGGTCTCTGGTGGTGCTCGTGGGATCGGGCGTGGGCTACAACCAGGCGGCCGTCGCGCTGCGGCTATAGGCCAGGTCACCAGGCCCACGACCCGCGGTCGGACTCCAGGTCATGATGCTCCGCGGCGATCTGCTCGGCGAGCGCGCGCGCCTGACGCCGGAGAAGACGGCACTCGTCGAGGTGTCGTCCGGCCGGCGCCTGACCTACGCCGCGCTCGACGCGCGCGCCCGGGCGTCGGCGGCGGTCGTTCGCGGAGAGCTCGGCCTCGCCCGCGGCGACCGCCTGGGGGTCCTGTCGTCCAACTCGGTGGAGTTTCTCGACCTCTTCTTCGCGGCGTTCAAGGCCGGGGTCGTGTTCGTGCCCCTCAGCCCGCGCCTGGCCGCGCCCGAGCTGGCGGCGATTGTTCGCGACAGTGGGCTGCGGGTGCTCGTGTTCGACGACACGGTGCGCGCAACCGTCGAGGCGCTGCGGGCGCTCGTGTCGCTCGATCGCTGGGTGCCGCTCGACTCCGGGCCGCTTGCCGATGCCGTCCGGCTGGCCGACCGGGGCGCTGCGGTCGAATTCGACGCCTGGGCGCACGAACCGTGCGACCCGGAGGACCTGTGCTGTCTTCTCTACACGAGCGGGACGACGGGACGACCCAAGGGCGTCATGATCCCGCACCGCATGATCGTCTGGAACGCGTACAACACGGTGCTGTCCTGGCAGCTTCGCGACGATGACGTCAGCCCGATCTTCACGTCGCTCGCGCACGCCGGCGGATTGACCGTGTTCCTGACGCCGCTCGTCGCGGTCGGCGGCACGATCGTGCTGCACCGCGGGTTCGACCCGGGCGAGGTCTGGCGGACGATCGAGCGCGAGCGGTGCACGGTGGTGCTCGGCGTCCCGACGATCTGGGCACGCCTGCTGGAGGCGCCCGAACTCGAGACGGTCGACCTGCGCCACGTACGCTGGTTCATCAGTGGGGGAGCCCCGCTGCCGGAGCGGCTCGTCGACGAGTACGCCCGGCGCGGCGTCATTCTCAAGCAGGGTTACGGCCTGACCGAGGTGGGCGTCAACTGTTTCACCATGACCACCGAAGAGGCCCTGCGCAAGAAGGGGTCGATCGGCAAGCCGATGATGTTCACCGAAGCGAGGCTGGCGGCCGACGACGGGCGGGAGGCGGCGGTGGGGGAAGTGGGTGAGCTCTGGCTCCGCGGGCCCCACGTGTGCCGCGGCTACTGGAACGACCGACAGGCGACGGCGGCGGTGCTCGATGCCGACGGGTGGTTTCACACGGGTGACCTCGCCCGCCGCGACGCCGAGGGCTTCTACTACATCGTCGGGCGCAAGAAGGAGATGTTCATCAGCGGCGGCTTCAACGTCTACCCGGCGGAGGTGGAGGCCGCGCTCCTGCAGCATCCCGAGGTGGAGGACGCCGCCGTCATCGGGGTCCCCGATCCTCTCTGGGGCGAGGTCGGCGTCGCGTTCATCGTCCCGCGTCCCGGGTGTGCGCCGCCGTCGACCTCGCTGGTCCGGCACCTCGAGGCGCGGGTCGCGCGGTACAAGATCCCGAAGGACTACGTGACGGTGGGATCGCTGCCGCGGACGCCGTACGGGAAGGTCGTGAGGGGCGATCTGCAGGCGCAGTACGCGGCGCGCCAATCACCGCGCGGCAACGGGCCCTGGGAGGAGGACGGGCAATGAACGCGATGGTCCGCACCCTGGTGATGCATCAGGTGACGGGCAAGACCGATGGTGATCCCGTCGTCTTGATGAACGGCGGCCTCATGACGTTCCTGGCGTGGGAGCCGGTGGCCGCCGGTCTGCGCCCGACCTACCGCATCGTCACGTTCGATTTTCGCGGTCAACTGCTCTCGCCCGGACCGCCGCCGGCGTCGCTCGACGGGCACGTCGACGACGTGCTGGCGCTCCTCGATCATCTCGCCATCGAGCGGGCGCACCTTGTCGGCACGTCGTTCGGCGCCGAGGTCGGTCTCCTGCTGGCCGCACGGGCGCCGGAGCGGGTACGATCGGTGACGGCCGTCACGGCGACCGAGCGGGTGACGGCGGAGATGTGGCGCGCCGCGGAGCCCTTGCGCGCGGCGTGCCGGAGCGCCGCTGCTGGTGGGGACGGCGGGGTGCTGTTCGACCTGCTCGTGCCGGCGACCTTTTCGCCGGCCTACCGCGCGGCGCAGGCGGCCTTGCTCGCCGAGCGGCGGCGTCAGGTGGCGGCGATGCCGCCGGCGTGGTTCGACGGCGTGGCCGCGCTCCTCGGCGCGCTCGAAGGGCTCGACCTGACGCCGGTGCTGCCGCGGGTCGCGTGTCCGGTGCTCGTCGTGGGCGCCGCGCTCGACGAGACGTTCCCGGTCGAGCACTCGCGGGCGCTCGCCGCCGGCATCGCCGGCGCGAGGCTGGAGGTCGTCGAGGGGAGCGGGCACGCGCTCGTGGCCGAAGCGCCGGAGCGACTGGTCGCCATCGTGCGGTCGTTTCTCGCGGAGGTGACGCGGGGGAGGCAGTCATGACGTCGATTTACGTAGCGGCCTATCATCAGAGCCCGTTCGGCAAGCTGATGGCGCTGACGGTGCCGGAGATCATCGAGCGCGCCGTCCGTGGGGTGTGCGACGAGCTGCACGTCGAGCCGGGCGTGGTGGACGTCGCGTCGATCGGCGCGACGTGCAACTTCTCGCTGAACGAGCAGGGGCTGCTCGCCGGGCTGGTGGCCATGGTGCCCGGCCTCGCGAGCAAGCCCATCGAGGCCGTCGAGAACGCGTGTGCGTCGGGCGGTCAGGCGGTTCTCTCGGTCGTGCAGAAGCTCTCGCTCGGCCTGGGCGACGTTGGGCTCGCGATCGGCTACGAGAAGATGCGGGACCGCGACGGGAAGATGGACGGGAAGCTCATCGGGAAAGTGCTCGGCTACTTTTCCCATCCCGACGAGCGCGAGGGGAAAGTGTTCGTCTTCCCTCATCTTTTCGCGGAGGTGATGCGCGACTACATGGCGGTGCACGGCGTGACCGAGCGAGACCTGGCGACCATCGCGGTGCAGGAGTACGCCAACGCGCAGCACAATCTCTACGCGCAGATGCGCGGCGTGTCGCTCACGCTCGACCAGGCCGTCACGATCGAGGGCATCAACCGCTACGTCGTCGACGGACTGCCGCTCAAGACCTACGACTGTTCGCAGATCAGCGACGGCTACGCCGCCCTGCTGCTCGCGACGGAAGCTGGGCTCGCCAAACTCGGCGTCGACAAGCGCGACGCGGTGCGGCTGGCGGGGTGGGCCCAGGCCACCGATCCCATCAAGAAGGACGGGCGGGACGTGCTGCGGCCGGCGGGGGCGTACGCCGCGATGCGCCGCGCGTACGAGCGCGCCGGGGTCACGCCGGCCGACGTGAACGTGGCGGAAATCCACGACTGCTTCACCGTGATGGGGGCGATCGGGACAGAGGTGCTGGGGAAGGCCGAGTACGGCCAGGGAGCGCGGTACTGGATCGAGGGCAAGGCTGCTCCCGACGGCGAGTGCGGGATCAACACCTCCGGCGGGCTGATCGCCAAGGGGCACCCGGTGGGGGCCACGGGCGTCGCGATGATCGGGTGGTGCGCCTGGCAGCTTCTCGGCAAGGTGCCGGCGCCGCTCCAGGTGAAGAACGCGCGTGTGGCGGCGACGTTCAACATCGGCGGGCCGATCTGCGCGTCGGTCTGTACGGTCCTGACCCGGCCGGCAGCGCCATGAGCCCGAGACCTCGACGAAATCAGGAGGAGCGGTCGGAACGCAGCCGTGCGCAGATTCTCCGCGCGGCTCTCGACCTCTTCTCGAACCGGGGCTATCACGGCACCAGCATCCGCGACATCGCCCGCGCGGCCGGTGTCTCGACGGGGAACGTCTATCACCAGTTTCCGGACAAGGAGACGATCTTCGACGCTCTCCTCGACCAGTACTGGGCCGCGATCGATTCACCGGAGTTTCCCTTCAACAAGGCCCTCGCCGCGGGCGCATTTCCGAACGACCTCGAGGCGCTCGGGCGCGCGGCGCGGGAGAGCATCGAGCAGTACCGCGCCTATGTCGCGCTGATTTACGTGGACGTCGTGGAGTTCGACGGGAGCCACATCCGGAAGTTCTACGCGGACATGGCCCGGCGCTTCCAGACGTTTCTCGAGCAGAACAGGGACCGGCTCGACCTGGACCGACTGCGTCCGGGCGTCTCGCCGCTCGCGGCCGTCATGCTCGCGAGCCGGTTCCTCCTCCACTACTTCGCCGTGGAGATCGTCTTCGGCGTGCCGAACCATTTCGGCGCGGACACCGACACCGTGCTCAAGCAGATCGCCGACATCCTGGCGCACGGCATGCTCCGCCCGGCCGGGTGAGGGGCGTCGCCCGACGAGTGCTCGCGTGACACGCGGGGCAGGCCGCGGGCGCGTGTCGCGTGTCCCGCGCGATCAGCGACGCCGAGCGCCCGCGGCGCGGGTTCATCGCCTCGGTCGGCCGGCCTCGTTCGTCGCGCGCAACCGGTACTCCTTCGGCGGTTCGGCGCCGAGCAGGTGGCGGACGAAATAATCCCACCGGCGGCGCGTCATGTACGGCTCGTTGCCGAAGCCGTGGCGACGATTCGGGAACAAGATCAGGTCGAAATCCTTGTTGTGCCGGATGAGCTCGTTCACGACGAGCAACGTGTTGTACGGGGGCACGTTGTTGTCGAGCGTCCCGTGCGCGAGGAGGAGCTTGCCCTTCAGGTTGTTCGCCAGATTCTGGTTCGCCTGGTCGTCGTAGTTCGTGCTTCCGTCCGACCTCCGCTCGAGCAACCCGTGCCACTTCTCACCCCAGTCGTCTTCGTACTGACGGTTGTCGTGGTTGCCTGCTTGTGACACCGCCACCTTGAAGAAGTCCGGGTATCGCAGAATCGCGTCGGCCGCCGCGTACCCGCCACCCGAGTGGCCGTAGATGCCGGCCCGCTCGATATCGATCCACGGGTAGCGCGCCGCCAGTTCCTTCATGCCGGCGATCTGGTCCGGGAGCCCATTGTCGCCCATGTCCGCGTAGTACGCGGCGTGGAACGACTTCGAGCGCATCGGCGTGCCCATGGCATCGATGGACACGACGATGAAGCCGAGCTCGGCGAGGGCCTGGGCGTCGCCGCGCGCCGCCTGGAAGCTGCGGCTCCCGACGCTGCCGGTCTGCGGGCCGGGATAGATGCGGTTGATGATGGGATATTTCTTCGAGGGGTCGAACCACGTCGGCCGGAAGAGCAGGCCGTACAGATCCGTCTTGCCGTCGCGCGCCTTCACGGTGATGGGCATCGGCGGCTTCCACCCGGCCTCGACGAGTTTGGAAATGTCGGCCCGCTCCAGTTCCACGAGCGTTCGTCCGTCGAGGTCGCGAACCACGCTGACGGGCGGCTCCGTCGGCGTCGAGGCGTTGTCGACAAACCAGCGGTTCGAGGGCGAGAACGTGACGTCGTGGTCCCGATCTTCCGGCGTGAGCAGCCGGAGGTCGCTCCCGTCGAACCTCACCCGGTAGAGGCGGCGGAAGTACGGGTCACCGGGCTCGCGGCCGGCGCCGGTGAAGAAGATCGTGCGCGTCTTCTCGTCGATGAAGAGCACCTGCAGGACGTTCCACGACCCGCGCGTGATCTGGTGCTTCAATTGCCCGGTGCGGAGGTCGTACAGATAGAGATGCCCCCAGTCGTCCCGCTGGGAGAACCACAGGATCTCGTTCGACGCCGGCAAGGCGTGCCAGTTGACGCGGCCGAAGCCCGACTCGAAGAACGTCGGACTGGTCTCGTCGAGGAGGTCTCGCACCTCGCCGGTGTGCGCATCGGCGACGCGGAGCGTGGCGCGCTTGTGGTCGCGGGAGGTCGAGAGGAAAAAGAGCTGCGAACTGTCGGGACTCCACTCGACGTCCACCCACCGGCCGCCGCACACGACGTGGTCGCACACACTCGACCGATGGGGGTCCGGCGGCATCTTCAGCCGGACGACGCGCGGGCCGTCGACGTGGATGACGACGCGCTCGATCATGAAGATGTGCTCGTCGCCGACGAGGGGGTACTTCCACTGCTCCAGGCGCGGGTGGCTCGTGCTCGTCTCGACGAGGTACATCTCGCCCACCTTCCGCCCGTCGTGCTGGAACGTGGCGATCTTCTTCGAGTCGGGCGACCAGACGAGCACCGGGCGGTCGCTCTTCGTCCAGCCCGCGTTGTCCGTCGCGTAGCCGAAGTGCTCGACGCCGTCGGTCGTCACCGGTGTCTCGCGTCCCGTGGCCACCTCGCGCACCCACAGGTTGTGGTCGCGGACGAACGCCGCGCGCGTGCCGTCGGGCGAGACCACCGCGTTGGCCGGCCTCGCGGCGGGCCGGGCTGACGCGGTACACGACTCGCCCTGGACGTCGCACGTGTAGCGGCGGTCGTCGACGTCGAAGGCGATCGTCTTGCCGTCGGGCGACAGCTCGAACTGCTGGAACGGCAGGCGGAACGGCTCGTAGGTCCTCCCTGTCGCCCGCGAGAGGGCGGCGGCGAGCCGCGCGTGGTCGAACGCGCGCGCGCGCGTGCGGCGAGCCGGGTCGACCAGGACGAATTCGTGGCCCTCGGGAATCGCGTTTCGATACCAGAAACGGTCCCCGTCGACCCACGTCGGTCGGACGCTTCCGCGCACGACGAGCGGGTTGACGTTGTAGTCCAGGAACTTCTCGGCGCGAGCGTAGTCGTCCGGCGTGAGGGCGCGCGGGGCGTACGCCTCCGGCGCCTGAGCCACCGCCGGGGCGGCGAGCCACCACGCGATGAGCGAGAGGGGAAGCATGAGCCTGAGCCGTCGCATGGGATCTCCTCGTGCGATCGACAATCGCGGTCCGGCACCGCCTGGCGGTCGTCTGGGACCGAGCACGCGGTCCGCCCCGCGAGCCCTCCGATCGCCCCGCCTCCGGGTCGGTCGGCGCCGGCCTGTCGCCGGTAAGGTATCATGGCGCGGGGCCGAGGGAGGCGTCTTGAGGACCTCTTTCTTCCGCCTCGGCGCGGCGGCGACCATCGGGGTCGTCCTCGCCGTCGGTCCGGGCGCGCAACAGCCGCCGTCCCAGAAGCCGCCCGCGACACAGGCCGCGCCGGCAGCGCGCCCGGCGCCGCTCACCCTGACCATTCAGGTCACGGACGCCGTGGGCGCCGTGCTCGGCAATGTTCAGGTGCGCGCGACCGGTCCGGTCGAGCGCGAGGGGCGGACGTCGGACGAGGGCACGCTCAGGTTCGCGAATCTCAAGCCAGGCAGCTACCGATTGCGCTTCGTGCGCGAGGGGTTCTTCACGCTGGAGCGCGACGTGTCGCTGCGCGCCGGGCAGCCGCTTCGGATCGACGTCATGCTCTCCGAGGCTCCGCCGCCCATGCCGTCCCCGCCGGCGCCGCCGCCCGAGCCGCCGCCCGAGCCGCCTCAACCGCCCCCGCCGCCCGTGGCCGAGCCGAAGACCGTGGCGATTCCGTCGTTCGTGGAGCTCAACTTCATCGGCGCGCGCGCGACGCGCAAGGATTCGCTCGTCGCCTGTGCCGGTACGGGGACGGCCACGCTGCTCCAGCTCCGCGAAGCGCTCGTGGACGAGGTGCACGACCCGTCGGACGAATGGCTCTACGTCGTCGCCGGCGAGGGGACCCTGCAGCTCGGTGACCGCGAGGAGAAGCTCGCCGCGGGCACCTTCAGCTTGGTGCCTCGAACCGTGCGGCACAGCATCGTGCCGCGCGGGCGGAACCCGCTCATCCTGATCGCGATCCAGACCGGCACGCCGTGTCGGATGTAAACGGGCGCAGCATCCGGGCAGCGCAAGGGGCGAGGCGCCCCCACCTGCCCTCCGCCAACGCCGCCAGCGCGCGCCCGGCGCCAAAGAGGACCCGGCCAGGCCGCGCGCCCGTGTGCTCGCCGCGCCGGATGACTACCTGGCCGTTGACCAGCACGTACTCGATGCCCCGCGGGTACTGGTGCGGGTTCTCGAACGTGGCGGTGTCGGCGACGCGGGTGGGGTCGAAGACCACTAGGTCGGCCCAGTGCCCTTCGCGCACGAGCCCGCGGTCCTGCAACCCGAGCCGCTGGGCCGCGAGCGAGGTCATCTTGCGCACGGCTTCCTCGAGCGTCAGGAGCTGCTCCTCGCGGACGTACTTGCCGAGGATCCTCGGAAACGTGCCGTACGAGCGCGGATGCGGCCGGCCGCCGAACGCGGGCGACATCGACGACCCGTCGGAGCAGATCGCCACGTACGGGTCGGCCAGGCCGAGACGCATGTCCGCCTCGGACATGTAATACATCACGATGCCGACGTTGCCGCGATTCTCCACGAGGAGGTCGAGCACCGCCTCCGCGCCTGAGACCCCGCGCTCGCGCGCGATCTGCCCGATGGTCTTCCCAATGTTCGGGTCATCCGGACGCTCGGTCGAGGAGATCATGACGGCGTCGTAGCCGGCCGCCTGCGTCTCCTCGTTGTAATACTTCATCTGGATGTAGGCATCGGTCTCCTGCCTGAGCCGGGGGCGGAGCGCCGGATCCTTGAGGCGCGCGAGGAACTGCTCTCGCCCGCCTTCCTGCGCCCAGCGGGGCACTTCGGTCGCGAGACCGTGCGCGGCGGCGATGTAGGGATAGATGTCCGCCCCGATGTCCACACCTCGGGCGCGCAGGGCGCGGATCTCCTCCATCGCCCGCTTCATCTGGCCGAAATAGGGTCGCCCTGCCGACTTGATGTGGAAGATCTCGGCGCGCACGCCCGCGCGCCGGGCAATCTCGCCGGTCTCCCGGATCGACTCGATGAACCGGTCGGTCTGGTTGCGCATGTGCGTCCCGAAGAGGCCACCGAACTCGCCGACCGCCTGCGCCAACTCGACGAGCTCGTCGGTCCCGGGCACGGCGTCGGGGTGCGCGCCCGCCGGCATCTCAAGCGCGGCGACCAGACCCAGCGCGCCGTCGCGCATCGCCTCGCGCGCGAGCGCCTTCATGCGATCCAGCTCGCCGGGGTTCGGCTTGCGGAACGTTTCCCCGATGACCATGCGCCGCAGCTGCCCGGCCGCGACGTACGACATTAGGTTCACCGCGATGCCGCGGCGCTCGACCAGCTCGAAGTACTCGCGGAACGTCGTCCACGGCTCGCGCACCCCGGCGCGCTGGAGCTCGGGGTCGATGACGGGTGTGCGCGGCGCGGGCGAGCTCCCCTCGCCCACGACCTCGAGCGTGACCCCCTGACGCACTTTGCTGTGCGCGTCCCCGTCGCGCAGGAGCGTCAGCTCCGAGTGTGCGTGCATATCGATGAAGCCTGGCGCCACCACCAAACCCGTCGCGTCGATGATTTCGTTCGCGGGCGCCTCGATGCGGTGGGCAACGGTTGCGATCCGCCCGCCCCGGATGCCGACGTCGGCGCCGAACCAGGGGTTGCCCGTGCCGTCGATGACCTGTCCGTGCCGGATGAGGACCTCGTACCGCGCCGGCTGCGGCGCGGCGGCGACGAGGGCGAGCGCAACGAGCACCATGAGCGGGAGCATCGGTCGCATGACACCTTCCTCCATGGCTCGCTGATCTTACTGCGGCGGCTGTGGCGCGGCCTGTCGCTCTGCTCCGCGGCGGTGTCCTGCGCGGCGCCCACGCGCGCTGGCTCGACGGCTCCCGGCCCGCCTGCAGCCGAGTCGCACGAGCGCTACCCCCCGGCGCCTGTGCGCAGGGCTTCCCACGCCAGCATGACCCGTTTCCGCTCGGTGCCCCACCGATAGCCGCCGAGGGCGCCGGTGGCTCGGATCACCCGGTGGCAGGGAATCAGGTAGGCGAGGGGATTGCACGCGACGGCGTTCCCGACGCTCCGCGCGGCGCCGGGGCGCTCGATGGCCCGCGCCACCTGGTCGTAGGTGGCGACACGGCCAGGTGGGATCCGCAGCAGCGCCTCCCACACCTTGAGCTGGAAGTTCGTGCCGCGGACGAGGAGCGGCAGCGGGCCGGTGCGCTCGCCCGCGCGGTCGAACACGCGCCGGACAACCCGTCGCGTGCCACGCTCGTCCTCTTCGAACGTCGCACCTGGCCAGTGCGACCGCATGGCCTCGTGCGCGCGTCGGGGCGCTCGGCCGTCGAGGAACGCCAGCCAGCAGACCCCGCGGTGCGTCACCCCGATGAGGCAGCGGCCGAACGGCGTCTCGTGCTCGCCGTGCCGGATCGTGAGGCCGACCCCCTCCCGCCTGATGTCGCCCGGCGTGACGGCGTCGACCGCGACGATGAGGTCGTGCAGACGCCCGGGGCCGGACAGCCCCACGTCGAGCGCGACCTCGAGCAGGGACCGGGGAGATCGCAGCAGCGCCTGCGCCTGGCGGGCCGTGAGGAACTGCAGGAATCGCTTCGGGCTCACCCCGGCCCAGCGGCAGAAGCGACGCTGGAAATGGTAACGGCTCAACCCGACGTGGCGAGCCACCTCGTCGAGCGACGGTCGCTGGTCCGCGTGCTGGTCGAGATAGCGGATCGCGCGCGCGACGCGCTCGTACTCGCATGCGGCACGCGGCTGACGTGTCCCGCCCCGCGGTGTCGTGTCGGTGAGGCTCAGCATACGCAGACCATCGCACAGGCCGACTCCTGGGACAACCCGATTCTTGCGGTGACCGGCCGGCGGCGGGTGCTATAATCGGCGGCAATTGTCCCCCCTTGGAAGAGGCGAGGTCGCTGCCCTGAAGAGCTTTGTGACTCGGTCGCGCTGAAGGCGAGGGCGCTCGAGGCGGCCATCGCCTTCGCGGACCGGCTGGTCTCGCTCGATGCGAGACCGCGCCAGCTCGTCCTCGAGAGAGCCCAGCCCCCTCATCGTTGGGCTCCGCAGCGTTCGCCGCCCGGCGGGTGATGGGAAGGAACGAGCGATGGCCTACTGGGTCGGCACGTCCGGCTACAGCTATCCGGAGTGGAAGGGTCGCTTCTATCCCGAGTCGCTCCCGCCCGCCCGGATGCTGGCGTACTACGCCGAACGGTTCCCGACCGTGGAGATCAACAATACGTTCTACCGGCTGCCGACCGCCAAGCTCGTGGCCGGGTGGGCGGCGCAGACGCCGGCGCGGTTTCGCTTCACGCTCAAAGCGCCGCGTCGCATCACCCACGACGCGCGGCTCCAGGGCGTCGACGACCTGCTCCGCGTCTTCCTGGACGCCGCGGGCACGCTCGGCGCCAGGCGCGGTGCCCTCCTCTTCCAACTGCCGCCGTCGTTCCGCAAGGACCTGGCCGTGCTCGAGGCGTTTCTCGAACGCCTGCCGCCGGACTGTCGGGCCGCGCTGGAGTTCCGCCACCCGTCGTGGCTCGCCGACGAGGTGTTCACGGCGCTTCGGGCGCGGAACGTCGCGCTCTGCATCGCCGACAGCGAGACGCTGCGCACGCCCGCGGTCGCGACCGCCGACTTCGGCTACTTCCGGTTGCGCGACGAGGGCTACCAGCCCACGGACCTCGACCGCTGGGCGGGCACCATCGCCGGCCTGGCGGTGAAGTGGCGCGACACGTTCGTGTATTTCAAGCACGAGGAGGAGGGCCTGGGGCCGGAGTTCGCCGCGCGGCTCATGCGCGCGCTCGGCGCCAGGCGGTAGCTACGCGCAGAGCGGCCGGATGAACTCGAGCACCTTCAGCTCCGCCCAGTACCCGTCGTGGCCGTCCCGCGGCTCACCGGCGAAGCCACAATGTCCGCCGCGAGCCGTGAGCACGACCGTCACCCACGGGTTCGACGCCAGGCGCGGGTCGCGGAACATCTCCGGCGGCACGAACGGGTCGTCCTCGGCAGAGAGGACGAGGGTTGGCACCCGGATGCGGTCGGCGACCCGAATCGCGCTCGCGCGCTCGTAGTAGTCCGCCGCGTCGCGAAAGCCGTGGTGCGGAGCGGTGAAGATCTCGTCGAACGTCCGGATCGAGCGCACCTCCTTCAGGCGCTCCACGGGGAACCGTCCGGGGAAGAGCCTGGCCTTGCGCCGCAGGCGCCGCTTGAGGCTCCGGACGAAGTGCCACTGGTAGACCCGGTTGCGCGGTCGTTCGAGCGCCTCGACCGAGCGCGCCAGGTCGACCGTCGGCGACACGGCGGCGACGGCCCTGAGGGCGGCTGGAGGCGCAGTCCCGTACTCGCCGGCCAGCTTGAGCGCAAGGTTGCCGCCGAGGGAGTAACCCACCACCGCCAGCGCGGGAAGCCCGTCGACCTCGACGAGCTCCTCGATGACCGCCCGGAGGTCCGCGGTGAGTCCCGAATGGTAGAGCCCGGCGGAGAGATGCTCCGTCCCGCCGCAGTTGCGCTGGTTCAGCCGGACCACGTTGAAGCCTGCGGCGACGAACTTGTCGGCCAGGCCGCGCATGTAATGGGCGTCGCTGGATCCCTCCAGGCCGTGCAGCGCGACGAGCGTCGGCCGCGTCCACGGGCGGTCGTGCCAGTGGACACGCGCGAGGACTCGCGCGTCGGGCCCGACGTCGAACCACCGAGGCACGGGCGGCGGGAGCCGCGGGAACGCGCGGGGCTTCGCCCAGCAGTAGAGGGTCATCCGGTGCGGCCCGGCCCAGCCGGGCAGCGGCGTGTAGGCGTCCATCCCGCTTCGATTCTACGATGGCGAGGACGATGCCGGCTCGGCCGGACGCGCGTGCGCCGCGCGATCGGTTGACCGTCGCGCTACAATGCCGCCGTCACCGAGCGTTCCAGGAGCCGGGTTCCGATGCGCACCCTTCCTCGATCGGTCGTCCTCCGCCTCTCGCTGCTCGTCGTCGCCGTCTTTTTCTTTTGCGGCGTGCCGGCGGCGCCCCGCGCGACGCAGCCCGTCGCCGCGCCGCCCGAAATCGCCGTCACGAAGAACCTCATGGTGCCGATGCGGGACGGCGTCCGTCTGGCCACGGACGTCTATCGCCCGGCGAAGAACGGCGTCCCTATCGAGGGTCGGTTCCCCGCGATACTCGAGCGCACGCCGTACAACAAGGACGGCGCGCAGAACTGGGCGCGCGTGTTCGTGGCACGCGGCTACGTCGTCGTTGCCCAGGACGTCCGGGGGCGGTACCGGTCGGAGGGGCGCTGGCGGCCGATGCGAGACGACGTGAACGACGGGTACGACACGGCGACGTGGATCGGCGAGCAGCCGTGGTCGGATGGCGGCATCGGCACGGTCGGGACGTCGTATCCGGGCGGGACGCAGCACGCGCTCGCGATCTCGAACCCGCCGTACCTGAAGGCCATGATTCCGGTGGACGCGATGTCGAACTTCGGCCGCTACGGCATCCGGCACAATGGCGCGTTCGAGCTGCGGTGGTTCAACTGGGTCCTCACGCTCGGCAACGCTGTGGGCGGTCGAAACGGCGAGGCCGCCGCGGCGCGCGCGGCATCGACCCCGGCGGCGGCGCCCGCGCTCCTGCAGATGGGCGGGATGGTGCGCGAGTACGTGCGGTCGCTGCCGCTCCGGCCAGGCCTGACGCCGCTCAGGTTTGCGCCCGACTACGAGGCGTGGCTCGTCGAGGCGATGCGCCACGGGGACTACGACGCATTCTGGAAGGATCACGGGTCGAGCGTCGTCGACCACCTGGCCGAGTACAAGGACATCCCCGTGCTGCACGTCACGGGGTGGTACGACTCCTGGGGCACGCAGGTGGCCAACCTGAATTACGTCGAGCTGAGACGGACCAAGAAGAGTCTGCAGAAGCTCGTCATCGGGCCCTGGACGCACGGCGGCCAGACGCGGTCGAACGCCGGCGAAGCCGAGTTCGGCCCCGAGGCGGCCATCGCCTTCAACGAGCTGCGGCTGCGCTGGTTCGACCGGTGGCTCAAGGGTGTCGACAACGGCATCGACCGCGAGCCGCCGGTGCGCCTCTTCGTGATGGGCGGCGGCGACGCGCACAAGACAGCGGAGGGTCGGGTCTTCGTCGGGGGGCGGTGGCGCGACGAGCAGGAGTGGCCGCTCGCGCGCGCGCAGGCCACGGCCTACTATCTGCACCCGGCCGGCGGGTTGTCACCCGAGAAGCCAGAGCGCCAGGCCGAGCCGACGCGGTGGCTGTTCGACCCGCGCCACCCGGTGCCCACGATCGGCGGCAACGTGTCGTCCGAGGGGGTGCTCATGTTCCGAGGCGCCGCGGACCAGCGCTGCCGGCCGGACTTCTGGCTGTGCGAGGACAGCAAGCCGCTTTCCGCGCGCAACGACGTGCTCGTCTTCCAGACGCCGCCGCTCGAGCGCGACCTCGAGGTGACGGGGCGGCTCATCGTGAAGCTGTGGGCGGCATCGAGCGCGCCGGACACCGACTTCACGGCGAAGCTCGTCGACGTCTACCCGCCCAACGCGGATTTCCCGGCCGGCCTCGACCTCAACGTCGCCGACAGCATCGTCCGGGCACGCTACCGCAATGGCCCGGGTCGGGCCGAACTGCTGACGCCCGGACGGGTCTACGAGTTCACGATCGAGATGTACCCGACCTCGCTCGTTTTCCAGAAGGGCCACCGCATCCGGCTCGACATCTCGAGCAGCAACTTCCCGCGCTTCGACGTGAATCCGAACACCGGCGAGCCGCTCAACGACCACCGGCGGTGGGCGATCGCGGAGAACGCCGTGTACCACGACGCCGCCCGCCCGTCGCACATCCTGCTGCCGGTCGTGCCGGCGGGGAAGTGAGTCGTTAGAACCCTTCGTCGGCGGACGGCCCGTAGATCGCCGGAACCGGCACGTTCCGCAGGCGCAGGTAGACGCTGAGCTGGCCGCGGTGGTGAATCGCGTGGTTCAGGATGAAGCTGCGGAGCGCCCCGAGGCGCGGCATCGTGAACAGCTCGCGCCCGCCGCGCTTGAGCGACCAGGCGGCGATCAGCTCGGCATCGCCTTTCTCGGCGATCTTGGCCCGGGCGAGCGCGACGTGCTGGTCGAAGCGATCCAGCACTTCCGCCCGTGACCCCGGCTGCTTGGGGCCGCCGCTGGCCTCGCCCGCGGCGCCCTCGGCGGCCAGGTCGAACGAGACGGCGTCGAGGATCGCGCCGGTCCAGTGCGGGATGTCCGCGAGGTGCCAGGCGAGCTGGCCGAGCGTCATGGATTTCTCGTGCGGCTTCCACGCCAGGTCGGCCTCCGGCACCCGCTCGAGCAGGCGCCGCGTCAGGCTGGTCTCGTGATCGAACTCGGGCAGCAGTCCGTCCTTGATGCTCACAGGCGTTCTCCCTTGACACGCGCTTCGCGGGCCGAAGCCGCGCGCGCTGGTGGCGCTCGATTGTAGCCCGTTTCCGCGTGAGCATCTGCTAGAATTGGTGCATTCCTGTGGGACAGCGGCGCGCCGCGGAGGCGCGGGAGATGGCCGGGAGGCGAGTCGTCGTGGCCGGCGCGGTGGTGTGGGGGCTCGGTTGCTGGTTGCCCCGGCCCGCGGTCGCCGATCCGTGTGTGCAGGGCGTGCGGCCGACCACCGCCGGTGAGCGAGCGTTCCACGTCGCGACGCTCGAACGCGTGCGCGCCGCACTGCCGGCACTGCCGCTCGGGTGGCGCGTGGTCGAACAGACCGAGGTGCGCGCGCCGCGCCTCGCGTGCATCGGGCAGGAACGGCGCCCGCTCGCCATCGAGTATTCCCTGCGGGTGATCCCGCCGACCATGGGCGCGCTCGACGCGGCCAGCGAACGTCTCGGGTCGGGCGGTGAGGTGCCGCCGGGCGTGCCGGCGCGAATCACCGTGCGGGTGAATCCCTCGGATGAGCCCCTCGACGAGACGGCCGAGCCGTTCGAGCTGCCGCACGTGGCCCTCGCGTTCCGCGAAATCCTCAGGGGGACGGACGTCGGGTCGGTCCGGCTGCTGCTCGGCGACTGGTGGTGGGATCCGGAAGACCCGAGCGAGCCGAGGGGACGCCGCCGGGCGCACGTCGACTTCCGGACCGACGTGCCGCACACGCGCGTCCAGGCCCTCGCCGTCGCGCTCGACGGACAGCGGCCGCAACTCGACGTCCTGCTGGCGCGCCTCGACCTCCGGGCGCTCGCCGACCTCGTCGCGCGCGGCCGCTGAACCCGGCACCGGGCGCTTCAGCCGAGCACGCGGCGAGAGACGACGCTCCAGACCGCGTAGGCGAGGCGTCGGCGGTCGTGGCGCGCGATGTCGCCCGACCAGAACTCCCCGGTCACGACCTCGCACTCGGGCGGGATCTCGCCGATCGGCAGGGGCGTCTTGTGCTCGGCGGCGTAGCGGGTTCTAGCGTCTTCGGAGGGCGGCGGCGCGCTGTTGGCGATCACGACATCGATCGGGCGCCCGATGGCCTCGCGCATCTGGCGGACGGCCTCGCCGACCGTGAAGCCGACCATGCCGCGGCCTTCGGTCAACAGGTTCGCCACGAGAATCACGGGGCCCCGCACGCGGGCGATCGCCTCCCGCGCGCCGCTGACGTGGAAGATCGGCATCAGGCTCGTGTAGAAGCTCCCGGGTCCGATGAGGACGACGTCGAACTCCGCGATCGCGCGGGCGGTGGCCGGATGGATCGTGACGGGAGGGTCGAGCCAGATGCGCGTGATCCGGCGTCCCTCGAGCTGGCCGTTGTCGACTTCGACCTCGCCGCGCGTCGTCGAGCCGTCGCTGTACTCGGCGCACAGGGTCGCCTGCTCGACGCTGACGGGCCAGACCCGCCCCTCGCAGCCGAGCAGCGTGCGCAGGCCGTCGACCGCGGCGAGAAAGTTCCCGCTGTAGCGCTCCATCATGGAGAGCAGCAGGTTGCCGCCAGTGTGCCCGGAGAGCCGCGGGTGCTCGAGCATGGGCAGGCGCGAGAGCAGCAGCTTGCGCGCCTCCTTCTCGTTGCGGGCGAGCGCCAGCGCGCACCTGAGCACGTCGCCCGGCGGGAGCACGCCGAGCTCGTCGCGGAGCTGACCGGACGAGCCCCCGCTGTCGAACATCGTGACCACGGCGTGTACCGACAGCCACGGATTGCCCTTGAGGCCGCCGAGTAGGCTGGGCAGGCCCGTGCCGCCGCCGAAGCATCCGACGCTGATCGTGCGCAGGCGCATGACGAGATCCTACCGCCGGTCGATCCGGCGCCGCGCGCTCCGGCCGCGCCCGGCCGCGCCGCGCTCGACCGCGCGTGAGCTCGTCGGCCGGTTCGTGCGCCAACGCGCCGCGTCGTCCTGGGCCAGGATGTCGGGGAAGTCGCCCCCACTCTTGACACTCAGCGGCGCGAACGCGGTGATGTCGAGCGCCCCGGACCACCGGTCGCCGTGCTTGATGAGGAGCCAGCTTCTGGACTCCCCGCCGCGGCCTTTGCCCGGTGGCCACGCCCGGCGGTCGCGCGCCCCGGCGCGCATCCGGACGAGCACCCAGGATCCCTTGAGCTTGTAGCCGTCGAGCGTGAACTTCAGCTCGCCCTTCCGGATCGCCGCCCCGACATCAGCGACCTCCGGCGTCCAGGTTCCACAGTCCCAGAGCATCACGATCCCCGCGCCATAGCCCTCGGGAATGACGCCTTCGAACATCCCGTACTCGAGCGGGTGATCTTCCACTTCGACGGCGAGCCGCTTGTCGCGAGGGTCGAGCGACGGCCCCTTGGGAACGGCCCACGAGCGGAGGACGCCGGCGTGCTCGAGCCGCAAGTCATAGTGGAGGCGGCGCGCCAGGTGCTTGTGCACACAGAAGAAGCGGGCGACCGCCCGGGCGGCGCGCGTCGCGCGCCGCTGCTCGTCGCCCGGCGGCTCGGGCGAGACCCGGAAGTCGCGCTTCTGGCGGTAGCGCTCCAGGCTCATGACGCGAAGAACGGCTCCCACTTTTCCCGTGGCGGCGGGGCGGTCAGCCAGCTCACCACCACGAGGGACACCAGCGAGACGACGAGCGCGGGGAAGATAGCGTCGCGCTCGACCCACGCCGCCGGCAAGACGGCCTTGCCGCCGTAGTTCCAGAAGATGGTCACCGCCGTGCCGAGCGTCAGGGAGGCGATCGCGCCGGCCGCCGTCGCGCGCTTCCAGAAAAACGCCGCCATCACGACGGGCGTGATCGCCGCTGAGTAGATCGTGTACGCGTAGAGCGCCATCGCCAGGATCGACGTCCAGTAGGCCCCCTGCAGCAGCGCGAAGAGTCCGAGCGCCACGACGAGGACGCGCGACACGACGAGCACCCGCCGCTGCGGCGCCCGGGGATCGACGAAGCGCGTGTAGACGTCGTTCACCAGGTTCGTCGCGGGCGAGAAGATATAGTTGTTCGCCGTCGAGATCACCTTGGCGAAGATCGCCCCCATCAGGAGCGCGCCGACCAGGGCGGGCAACCCGTGCCTGGCGGCGAAGGGAATGATCTCGCGCGGACGCGCGGCGATCTCCGGGTGGCCCGGGAAGGCCGCCGAGGCGAAGATCGCGATCGCCACGATGAGCGTTTCGAGCACGAGCGTCCCGACGATCCACCAGGCCACCGCGACCCGGGCGTCGCGCTCGGACCGCGCCGAGAAGAACTTCTGGTACATGCTCTGGTTGCCCAGCATGAGCAGGAAGACCGGGACGAAGAACTCCATGGCGCGCGTGAACGAGAGCCGGCCCAAGACCTGGAAGTGCTCGGGCGGCAGCACCTGGTGCAGCCCCGACCAGCCGTTGGCCTTGGCGAGCAGCAGCGGCGCGGCCATAAGCCCGGTCGTCGTGATGAGCAGGCCGATCACGACGTCCATGTAGGCCACCGACGCCATGCCCGCCAGCGCCGTGAAGGAGAGCACGAAGGCCGCCATGATGCCCATGCCGAGCGCGTGCTCGTTGCCCGGCGCGAGCCCGAACCAGTCGCGCGCGACCTGGTCCAGACCAGGGAACGCCAAGTGCAGGATGTCGCCGCCCCCCTTGAACTGGTACGACGCGATCGCGGTGTAGGCGAACAGAATCGCGACCGTGCCCATGACCCGTGCCGCCGCGTTGTAACGCGCCTCGAGCAGGTCGGGGATCGTGAACTGCGCGAACTTCCGGGCGCGCGGCGCGACGAAGTAGATGATGAGCAGCCCGACCCAGCCGCCGGCCGGCTGCCAGAGCGACGGGAACCCGTTCAGGTACGCGTTCTCCGCGCCGGCGAAGAGGCTCCCGGCGCCGATCCACGACGAGAGGAGCGTGAAGATGAGGACCGACGCCGGCAGGGACCGGCCGGCGACGAGAAAGTCCGCCTTCGTCTTCACCTTGCGGACCTGTGCCAGACTCACGCCGAGCAGCACCACAACAATGAGCGCGAGCACCACGACGTAGAGATTCATCGACGCGCCTCAGTCCTTGGGCGGCACGTAGTCCGGCGGCAGGGCCGACCCCTCACCGAAGAAGAACTCCTCCATGAACCGCGCGATGAGCTGCTGCGCTTCCTTCTGGAACGGGAGCAGGCGATACTCGTTGAGGATCATCTTCATGCGCTCCTCCCACATCCGCCACGCCTCCGCCGACACGTGCGCGTAGATCCGCTGGCCGAGCTCGCCCGGCCAGGGCGGCGAGTCCAGTCCCGGCAGCTCTCGGTGGAACTTCACGCAATAGACCGTCCGACCGGTGCCCATCGTTCTGGAAACCTCCTCTGTCCTGCGCCATCTTACCCGACTGGACCGGGGCTTCGGCCCCCAACGCGGCTCGGTCCGACCGCGTGTCCGCAAACCACACAGCGGTGTTTGGATTCCATTCAGTCCGGGAGAAGAGTCCTCGGCATGCAGGAGCCAGCTATCTTGTTGATATTGCGGTGGTTACGCCTATTTATGGTCCGGGACAGCGTCGGCTAGCTCTGGCATATCGTTTGGACCTCGGCCGAATGCGGCGCCAGCCGTACCGGAGGAGAGAGGAGTTTCCCAGCATGAGTGAGGTGGCGGGCAATTCGGCCCTGTCGTCTTCGAGCAAGTCGCGGCGCGGCTTCGCGTCGATGTCGCCGGAGAAGCAGCGCGAGATCGCCAGCAAGGGCGGCCGCGCCGCCCACGAGAAGGGCACGGCGCACGAATGGACCACCGACGAGGCCCGGGTCGCGGGCCGGAAGGGTGGGTTGACGAGCCGCGGCGGCCGAGGGCGCGTGTCCGGCGGCTCGACGGCAGCCGCCTGAGCACGCGCTGGCCGTCGCCGTCGGCTTCATCCGCTTCGCGCCGGGTCGTGAGCCTCAGTGACGGCCGAGCAGGGCGACCTGAACCCGCGCGTCGTTGAAGCACGCGCCGCCCCCGAGGTCCGTGAGCGTGTCGGGCACCAGGGCTGTCGCGGTCGAGCCGTTGCGCGTGGCCTTGCGCCAGAGCCCCTTCGGGAGGCTGACCACCCCGGGCCGCAAGCGAGGGGTGAGGGTCGCCTCGCAGTGAACCTCGCCGAGTCGGTTGAACACCCGGACCTCGTCGCCGTCCGCGATGCCGCGCGCGGCGGCGTCGGCCGGGTGGATCTCCAGCCGGGCCGGCCGCTCGCGCAACTCGCCCAGGGTCGAGGAGATGGTCTGGCTCGTCGCGGGGGAGATGAGGGCCAGCGGGTACTGCTCGGTCGCCGGGTCGGGCTGGTAGTGGTAGAGCCCGCCCGGGGTTGCCGAGGCGAGCGCTTCCGGATACAAGTCGACCTTGCCGTCGGGCGTCTGCGGAAAGACGTCGACGAACTGGACGGGGGCCCCGCCGAACGGCGGCTCGGCGGCGCCGTGGTCCAGGAGCGCGACGCGCATCTCTTCGGGGAACTTCGCGGTCACGCGAAGCAGCGTTTCGGTGTCGGCCTCCCCGTCGGCGGCGAGGCCGAGGCGCCGGGCGATCTCGCTGAACACCTCGTTGTTCGGCCGCGCCTCGCCGACCGCGTCGATGGCCGGCCGCACGAGCTGGAGACTCATCGGCCCGTAAGCCTTTGCGAGGTCGTAGTGCTCGAGGAAGGTCGTGGCTGGCAGGATGACGTCCGCGTACCGGGCCGTATCGGTGAGCACCTGGTCGAACACCACCGTGAACAGGTCCTCCCGGGCGAGCCCGCGCAGCACGCGGTTCTGGTCCGGCATCGTGACGGCAGGATTGCAGTTGTACACGAAGAGCAGGCGCACGGGCGGGTCGCCGACCTCCGTGAGGGCCCGCCCGAGCTGATTCATGTTCACCAGGCGCGTGGCCGGCTCGGGCGCCTCGATCCACATCGCCGCCTTCAGGCCCCACGAGCCCGAGTTGCTCATCGTGTAGCCGCCACCGCGGACCCCGAACTTGCCGCCCACGGCGGGCAGCGCCAGCACGGCCATCGCGGCGCTGCCCCCGTTCCGGTTGCGCTCGAGCCCCCACCCGCAGCGGATGATGGCAGGCGTGCGTTCGGCGTAGAGCTGGGCGAAGCGCTCGAGCGCCTCCGCCGCAATGCCCGCTTCGGCCGCGGCGCGCGGGATGGGCCACTCGGCGGCGCGCGCCCGAAAGGCGTCGACGCCGCGGGCGTGCCGGGCGAGGAAGTCGACGTCAGCCAGGCCCCGCTCGAACAGGTAGTGATGCACGGCGAGCGCCACGGGGAGGTCCGTCCCCGGACGCAGCGGCAGATGCAGGTCGGCCAGGCGGGCGAGCTGCGTCGCGCGCGGATCGATCACGACGAGCGCGGCGCCGCGGCGCTGTGCCTCGCGGATGGCCGGCACGAGATGAATGCCCGAGCTCGACGGGTTGGCGCCCCAGACGACGATCAGGCGGGCGTGGACGTAGTCGGCGTACGTGACGCTCGGCATCTTGCCGTAGAGCGCCTGGTTGGCGACTCCTGTCGGCGCGGCGCAGACGGTCCGCGCGAGCCTGGAGGTGCCCAGCCGCCGCCAGAGCTCGGCGTCGGCGGTGTCCTGGGTGAGCAGTCCATTGGACCCACCGTACGAGAAGGGCAGGATGGCCTCGCCGCCCCAGCGGTCGCGCACCTCGCGTAAGGCACCGACGACGGCATCGAGCGCTTCGTCCCAACTGACACGCTGGAACACACCGGTCCCTTTTGCGCCGGTACGCAATCCGGGGTAGAGCAGCCGGTCCTCGCCGTAGACGCGCCGGTCGAATGCGCGGACCTTCGCGCAGATGAACCCGCCCGTCGCCGGCGCCCGGCGCGAGCCGTCGATCTTGACGATCCGCCCCTGCTCGACGGTCACCGCCAGGCTGCAGGAGTCCGGGCAGTCGAGCGGGCAGGCGGTGTCGATGGTGGAGTGTCCCCAACTGAGCGGTGGTCGCACGCAGCTATTCTTGCACTCTTTTGCGTCGGGCAGAAGGCGCCAGGGGTGCCCGCGGCGCGGCCCGGGGGGAGCTGGGCGAGCCGGCAGTTTATGATGGCAGCAGGAGCGCGAGGAGGTCTCCTACGCTGCGTTCGGCCACGCCGCACCTGGTCCTCGTGGGCGGGGGATTCGCCGGCCTGTATGCCGCGAAGGCGCTCCGGCGTCGCCGCGACGTGCACGTCACGCTCGTCGACTGTCGCAATCACCACGTCTTCCAGCCGCTGCTGTACCAGGTCGCCACCGCCGGCCTCTCGCCAGGGGACATCGCGTCGCCCATTCGCTGGATCCTTCGGCGGCAGCGGAACGTGCGCGTGATCCTCGGAGAGGTGGCAGCGGTCGAGCCGGCCCGGCGGCGCGTCGTGCTCGCCGACGGCGACGAGTTGACGTACGACTTCCTGATCGTGGCCGCCGGCGCGGCGCCCGCGTACTTCGGCCATGAGGACTGGCGCGACTGGGCGCCCGGGCTCAAGACGCTCGAGGACGGCCTCGAGATCAGGCGGCGTGTGCTTGTCGCCTTCGAGCAGGCCGAGCGGGCGTCCGATCCGGAACTCCGGCGACGGCTCCTCACGTTCGTCGTGGTCGGCGGTGGCCCGACGGGGGTGGAGCTGGCTGGGGCCCTCGCCGAGATCGCGCGGCAGACGCTGGCCGACGAGTACCGCGCGATCGATCCCCGCGCGGCGCGCATCGTCCTGGTCGAGGCGGCGCCGGTGATCTTGTCGGCCTTTCCGGACTCGCTGCGGGCGGCGGCGAGACAGGCGCTCGAGAGGCTCGGTGTCGAGATCCGGACCCAGGCGCCGGTGACACGCGTGGCCGAAGGTGTCGTCGAGGCCGGCGGCGAGCGCCTGGACGCGGGAACGATCCTGTGGGCGGCCGGCATCGCTGCGTCGCCGCTCGGACGAACCCTCGGGGTACCGGTCGACCGCGCCGGACGGGTCTACGTGCGGCCGGACCTGTCGATTCCCGGATACCCCGAGGTGTTCGTCGTCGGCGACCTCGCGGCGTTCGTCGTGGGACGCGACGCCAAGGGTGGCGAGCGGATCCTGCCGGGCGTCGCGCAGGTGGCGATGCAGCAGGGCCGGCATGCCGTGCGGACCATCGAGCGCACCCTGGCCGGCCGGCCGCGGCGGCCGTTCCGCTATCGCGACTACGGGAACCTGGCCACGGTCGGCCGCAACTTCGCGGTGGCTGATTTCGGGTGGCTTCACCTCGGCGGTCGCCTCGCGTGGTTCGTGTGGCTGTTCGTGCATATCCTCTGGCTGATCGGGTTCCGCAACCGCCTAGGCGTCCTCGTCCAGTGGGCCTGGGCGTACGCTACCTACCAGCGCAGCGTCCGGTTGATCACCGAGACGGCTGCCAGCCGGGCGCGTCGAGCGAGCTCGAAGGCTGCCTCATGATGCGTATCGGGTCGTGGCTGCGAGTCGGCGTGGTGGTGCTCGCCGTGGCGGCGGCCGCGGCGCCGGGGAGGTCGCGGGCCGTCGACGAGCGGTACTCGCGCGGCGTGTACCTCGCGTGGCAGCACGTCATGACGCGGGCATCGAACCTCGTCGAGCTCGCGCTCTTTGACGTCCTGGCGGCGGCAGCGACCGCCGCAGTCGGGGTGGCGGTGGTCCGGCGGATCGCCACGCACCGGAGGCGCGGGTGGGGCGGCGTCGTGCTGCGCCTCGGCGCGGACGCGGCCGTGGCGGGTTCGGTCGTGTATCTCGTATTCCTGGGCGCATGGGGGTTGAACTACCGGCGCATCCCGCTCGCCGAGGTCCTCGATTTCGACCGCGCCCGGGTCACGCCGGAGATGCTCCGCGCCCTGGCCGGACGCGCCGTCGACGAGCTCAACCGCCTGCACACGATGACCCAAGCGGAGCCCTGGCCGTCGCTCGGTGGGCGGCCCGACTCGCTGGCGTCGGCCTTCGCGCGCGTGCAGCGCGACCTCGGGCTCCCGCGCCCGGCGGTGCCGGGACGCCCGAAACGATCGCTTCTGGGTTGGTACTTTCCCCGCGCGGCGATCGACGGGATGATCGATCCGTTCTTCCTCGAAGTCATCTTGAACCCCGAGACGTTGCCGTTCGAGCGGCCCATGGCCCTCGCTCACGAGTGGGCGCACCTGGCGGGGTTCGCCGATGAAGCGGAAGCGAGTTTCGTCGGGTGGGTGACCTGTTTGCGCGCCGGCAATCAGGGGCGCTACAGCGCGTGGCTCTCGCTCCTGCTCCATCTGGCCGCCGAGCTGCCGCGACCGGAGTACATCGCGGAGCTCGCGCGCCTCGAAGGCGGCCCGCGGGCGGATCTGCGCGCCATCGTCGCGCGCGTCGAGCGAGGGTCGGTGCGGCCCGTGCGAGAGGCGGCGCGCCGCGCCTACGACCGGTACCTGAAAGCGAACCGCGTGGAGACCGGCGTCCGGAGCTACGACGCGGTCGTCACGCTCGTGGCCGGTACGCGGTTCGACGACGGGTTCGTGCCCAGGCGACGCCCGCCGGCTGCACAGCCGCTGCGGTGACGACGGTCGTGAAGCATCCGCGCTAGCCGGCGCTAGCCGAGGCCAGGAGGCCGGGTCGCGCGACGTGCTGTGCCGAGAAGGCTCGTGCAGTCGTGCGCAGGCTCGCGCCGCGCGTCTGCGCGAACCCGCGCGGGCGCGTTGACGCCACCGCGCATCGGGTCTATCCTGTCAGCGTTTCCTTTGCCTGCGTCGATTCCAGGGAGCTTCGCCGCCGACGGCATCGCGGCGCCGGGGGTCGCCCGAGGGCACGGTGATCGGCCGAACAGTCGGTCCGTACCGCGTTCTGGAACGCCTCGGGTCCGGCGGCATGGGAGACGTGTATCTTGCCGAGGATCCGCGGCTGCAGCGCAAGGTGGCCCTCAAGCGGCCCTCGGACGAGTGGGTGACGCGGCCCGAGGCGCGCGCGCGTTTGCGGCGCGAGGCCCAGGCTGTGGCTCGGCTCCATCACCCGAACATCGCCGCCATTTTCGACGTGCTCGACGCCGACGGGCACCCGTACATCGTGATGGAGTACGTCGACGGCGAGAGCCTCGCTGCGTGCCTTCGCCACGGCCGGCTGCCGGTCGGGCGAGCCGTCGAGATCGGGATCGGAGTCGCCGAGGCGGTCGCCGAAGCGCACGCCCACGGGGTGTTGCACCGGGACCTCAAGCCCGCCAATGTCTGCCTGACACGCGACGGGCGCGTGAAGGTGCTCGACTTCGGGCTGGCGCGCGTCCGGGCGACGCCGGCCCACCCCGCGGTGTCGTCGTTGGAGCAGAGTCTCGAGGAGGCCGACCGGTTCGTCGGGACGCCGGGCTACGCCGCACCCGAACAGCTCACCGGCGGCACCACCGACCAGCGGAGCGACATCTACGCGATCGGCGTCCTGCTGTTCGAGATGGCGACCGGCCGGCTCCCCTTTTCCGGCCGCGACCCGCTTGCGCTGGCGCTCCAGACGCTGACCGAGCCGGCGCCCGACGCTCATGCTGTCGATGCTCGCGTTCCGCCCGAGCTCTCCTCGGTGATCGCGCGAGCCCTCGAGAAAAATCCGGACGCCCGCCATCTTTCGGCAGCGCACCTGCTGGCGGAGCTTCGACGCATCCGCTCGCGGCTCGCCGAGCAGCCGACCGCCGCGGCGAGTGCGGTGTGGGGTGCGGCCAACCCGCCCGCGCCACGCCCGGCTCGGGGGGCGTCGCGAGTAGCGGTGGCCTGGGGCGCCGCGACGGTCCTGACGATCGCGGCCGCGTTCGTGGGGTCGAGCTGGATGGCTCGTCGACCGGGCCCGCGGCTGGAGACGCCGGTCGTCGCCGTCCTGCCCTTCAGCACCCTCGGCGAGGCCACCGGCTCGAGCTTCTTCGGGCCGGGGTTCGCTGACGTGGTTCGGACGAGCCTGGCAGCTGTCCCCCACATGGCGATCGTCTCCGGGTCGGACATCGCCGAGGCGCGGCAGCGCCACCGAGACCCGAACCGCCTCGCGCGCGCGCTCGGCGCGACGTGGCTCGTGAGCGGGACCGTTCAGCAGGTCGCCGATCGGCTGCAGGTGAGCGTCGAGCTCGAGAGCCCGGATGGACGGATCCGCTGGGGTCGCGTCTTTGGCGGCGCCCGCGGAGACGTGCTCGCCCTCCAGCTTCAAGTCGCTGAGGCGCTCGCCGACCACCTGCGCGGATCCTTGACGGCCCCCGACCGCCAGCGACTGGCGGACGCCCAGACGTCGAACGCTTCGGCGCTCGTCGCCTACTATCGCGGTCGCGAACACCTCGATCGTCTCGGCGCGGAGGCGGCCGGGGGGGCCGTCGCCGCCTTCGAAGAAGCGACACGGCTCGACCCCGCGTTCGCCCTCGCGTACGCCGGATTGGGCGAAGCCTACTGGCGCCAGTACCAGGTCACCAGAGAACCAACGCTGCCCGCTCGCGCCCTCGAGGCCGCCGAGCGCGGCCGGCGGCTCGCACCCGATCATCCGGCGATCCGCTACACGCTCGCGGTCATCTACGACGGCAGCGGCAGACGAGGCGATGCGATCGCCGAGCTGAGGGGGCTCCTGGCGATCAACCCGGACGACGAAGCCGCGCGGCGCCTGCTCGGAGATGTCTACCTCGCCACGGGTGAGGTCGAACAGGGTCTCGCCGAGTACCGGCGAGCGCTGGACATCCGGCCGAACTTCGCGCGGGCGTACCGCTCGCTGGGGCTCGCCTACCTCGACCTGGGGCGTCACGACGAGGCGATCGCCGCGTTCAGCCGGATCATCGAGCTCGGGCCCGACGAGCCCAGCGGGTACCAGCTTCGCGGAACGGCGTATCACTACCGGCTCGACCTCGCCCGAGCCGCGGCCGACTATGAAGCGGCGCTCGCCCGCGGCAAGAGCGCGGCGGCTTATTCCAACCTGGGCACGGTCTACTATCAGCTCGGGCGCTATGAGGCAGCCCGCCGGGCGTACGCCGAGGCGATCGCCCTGCGCCCGAACAGCGCCACCACTCACCGCAACCTCGGCGACGCGTACCGCCGGCTGGGACGCATGAACGAGGCGAGGCTGGCGTACGAGCAGGCGATCGACCTCGCCCGGCGGGACCTCCAGGTGAACCCGGCCGACGCCAGGACGCTGGCGCTCGCGGCGATCTGCAAGGCCAGGCTCGGGCGCCGGGACGACAGCCGGCGCGATGCCGAGGCGGCAGTGGCGCTGGCGCCAGACGACGCCTGGGTCGTCTACAAGAGCGGGGCAGCTCTGGCCATCGCGGGACGGCATGACCAGGCCCTGGTGCTGTTGGGTCGCGCGCTGGGGCTGGGCTACAGCGCCGCGCTGGCCCGCCTCGACGACGACCTGGCCACGCTGAACGCGTCCCCGGCGTTCGCCGCGCTCATGGCGCGAGCGGAGCCGCAATCGCGACAGCAAGGAGAGGAGAAACCATGACCCTGTCCCACGCGTTCGTGTCACCCCGCGGGCTGGCCGCCGGCCTGGCTGCCGCCGGCCTGGTCGCCGCCGCCACCGCCGTGCCCGCACAGCCCTATCGCGGGCACGAGCGTGGAACCCTGCTCGTGCTCTACGAGCGGAACAACCAATGCCGGGCGAAGGTCGTCGACAGGCTCGTGGTCCACCGCAACGACAGCGTGGCCTGGCACGTGCTCAACACGTGCGGCGGTGCGGCCAGGCGGGTCGAGATCCGCTTCGGCGCAAGCGGTAATCCGCTCGACGCGGCCTCGCTCGCCACGACGGCGGCCGACGACGGCCGGATGTACGCGATCCGAGGGAAGGTCCAGCCGAACGCGGCGTTCCAGCGCTACGACTACCGCATTTTCATCGACGGGAGCCCCGGCCCGGATCCGGACCTCGAGGTGGATCCCGTGTAGGCCTCAGGCCTCCGGGTCGAGCCCGTCGAAGTCATCCTCGGTGAGCGGACCGGGCCGCGTGGGGCGCCGCGGCGGCGCCGAATCGCCGGGGTCGAGGCGATCCAGCTCCTCGGACGTGACGGCGCGCTGCGCGTGGGGGCGCCGGCGCACCTGGGGGTCGACGTCGGCCTGGCGGCGGATCCGGACCTCGATGCGGGTCCAGCCGCGCCAATTGCACTCGTGGCACCGGTAGGGACGCCTGTCGGTAAAAACCTGGCGCAACCGCTCGGTGAAGCCGCGGTGGCGCGACGGGTAAACGCGTTTCGATCCGCAGCGCGGGCAGCGATCCATCGTCCCGACGAGCGCGCCGAGCGCCCGCCCAGGCGAGAGTATCGGCCCATGCGACCGCAGACTTCAACGGGTTGAGGCGCCCGCCGCCGGCTCCGTGCCGCGCACGGCGATGCGCCCGTTCGTCGTCTGCAGCGAGATGAGGCCGCCGCCTCCGTTCAGCGTGCCATCGAGCCGGCGGCGCGAGATCTCGCCCGTGACCGCGACGGCGAGCGACGAGACGTCGATGTGTCCGTTGGCCACCCGCGCCGCGATCGTGGCGCGCGTGTCGCGCGGAATCGCGAGCGCGATCCCGCCGTTGGTCGTCTCCAGGCGAAGCCCCTCGCGCGCCACTGTTCGGAACTCGGCCTCGATCGCGCCGTTGGTCGTGTCGGCCTCGAGGCTGCCACTCACGCGCGTGGCCCTGATGGCGCCGTTGGTCGTGTGCGCGCGGAGCGAGCCCGAGACCTCGGTCAAGGTGATGCTGCCGTTAACGGTGCGGACGTGGAGCGTCGATCCGGCTGGAACTGTGAGCCGGTAGTGGACCGACCCGTTGCTGTGGCCGAAGGCCCCGGTCCACGGGAGCCGCGTTTCGATCCGGACGGCGTTCGGGTCGGCCTCGTCGACGATCTCGATGCGGCCGAGCGCCGCCCTGGCCTCGGCCTCGGTCGCGCCCCGGGCGCTTTTCTCGGCCCTGACCTCGACCGTATCGCCGCCTGCGGGCTCGACCTCGATCGAGCCGTTGACGTTCCGCAGCTCTACGCGACCCCCGGCGGCGAGCGGGTACGTGCGCGTCCAGGTTTCGCTGGCCTGTGCGCGAAACTCGGCGAACATGAGGTCGCAGCCGGTCAGCGCCACGAGCGCGGCGACCATCGTGGCGGCCGCGGCGGGCGCCTGGGCCCGCCGGGCGCGACCCGAGCGGATGGTGGACGACATGGGAACGACCTCCTGGCGATGCCGAAGCGCGGCGTTCTCCTCCTGTGACGAGGTCGGACAGGCGAGAGTTCGCGGGTAGGTCGGCGTCAGCGAAGAGCCGCCAACCGCTGCTGGGCGAGCGGCGCGACGAGCGGCCCCTCGAACCAGAGCGTACTGTCGGCCACGCCGGCCGCGCGGGTGAACGCCGCGCGGGCGTCGGCGCTGCGGCTGAGGGCCTCGTAGCAGAGCCCCATGAGATACGCCACTGTGCCCCCGGAGACACCGGGCCCGTCCGGCAGCTCGACCTGGCGCAGCATGTCGAGGGCCTCGTCCCAATCGCCCAGGCTCAGGTGCGCAATCCCGAGATTGAGGCGGGCGACAGCCTGCTCGAGCGGTCCGCCCGCGGTCCGCAGCGCCTCGCGCATTTCCAGGAGCACCTTGTTGTACACGGGCGTCCGGTTGCCGAGCCGCAACGGGTTCGGCGTCTCGATGACCGGCAGCTTGACCTGCCGGGTCGAGCCGTCGCGCCCGCGGACCTCGAGTGTCAGGGCTCCACCCGCGGGCGCCGCGGCCGCACGCACCTGCAGGTCGCTCGCCGACTCGACGGGTCTGCCGTCCGCCGCGACGATGAGGTCACCGGGCGCCAGCCCGGCGGCCGCCTGCGATTCGGTCACGCGCACGACCGCCACGCCCTTGACGTCGGCCAGATCGATCGCCGCCAGGTAGAGCGTGGGGCGCAGCAGGGTCGGCGGGGCTTGCCTGAATCGCGCGAGAACCTGCTCGCGCCGAGCCGGATCTGCCGTCGGCAACGTGAGCACGTCCGCCCGGCCGCTGCCGCTCGCGAGCACGGCGAGGCTCAGGGCGGTGCCATCGGCGGCTGGGGCGAGCCAGGCCAGGCCTTGCGCGCGGAGGCGGGCGGACAGTCGCGCGCCGACGTCTCGGACCACGTCCGCATGGCGCCCCGCCGCCGCGTCGCCCAGTGTCGTCGCGAGGGTCTCGGGGCTGAGCTTCTCTTCGGCGAGGGCTACCTCGAGGTCGCTCTCCGCGGTTGCGAACACGAGCACCGTGGGCACGTCCTGAAGCATGCGCTCGACCGTGAGCGCTTCCGCCGGCACCAGGCGCCGCGCCCGCGCGTCGGGCATGCCCACGGTGGCGAAGGCCGGTCTGAGGACGGCCTTGATCGTCTTGTGCTCGCCGGCGGTCCAGCGGTCGCGGTGGATGAACCGCCCGCCCGCCGACCGCACCTCCAGCAGGTGGTCGCCCTCGCAGATGCTCGTCAGGTCGGCGCTCGCGACCGTGCCCCGGACGACGCCGTCGAGCAGCACCGTTGCCGCCGACACCGGGCTCTCGACCTTGGCGCTCGCCACCGCCGGCGTCAGGCGCACAGCATCGATCCGCAGGTCAGCCAGCCGGTCGATCACGACGTCGCGCTCGGCGGTGACGTAGCACGGGCGCCGGAAGGTGAGGCGATGAGGCCCGAGCTCGAGGTCGACGAGCAGCGGGCCCGACTCGGCGCTGCCGGCGGCTTCCGGTGCGGTGGTTCCCTGCACGACGCCGTCGATCGTCACTTCGACGCCCGCGGGCTCCGTTGTCAGGCTCAGGGTGGCCGCGATGCGTTCGAGGTGGACGGCGAGCGGCGTCTTCGAGCCCGGGGTGACCGTCAGCGTCTGCGTCAGGGGCCGGTGGGCCCGAGCGCGGACAGCCAGCGCGTGGGATCCCGCGAGCAGCGCGAGCGTGCGGCGGCCGGATTCGAGCGTGACCGGGCGATCGTCGACCGTGACCTCGGCGGCCTCCGGGGTGACTTCGAGGTCGACCTGGCCGACCAGCCTGGCTCTGACGCTGTCGAACAGGGCCACGATGCGCGGGGAGATGCCCGGGCTCGGAGCGGCCTCGGGTTGCAGCTCGATGAGCCGAGCGAAATCGACCTCGGCGCCCTGTGGGTCGCCGCTGGCGAACCGCGCCCGTGCGCGCAGCTCGTACGCCTGCACGAGCGAGTCGGTTCGCTGGGCGCTCGGCTCCTCGGCGTTGAGCAGGCCGATCAGGCGGTCGAGGGTCTCGATCGCCGCCGCGTACCGAAACGCGCCGAACTGCCGCCGGGCCTCCTGCCAGAGAATCTCGACCGTGGCGGACGGCTGGCCCTGCGAGGCGTAGACACCGAGGCGTTCGGGCTCGGTCGACCCCACGGGCCCGCCAAGGCTCAGGCCCCCGAGGGCCACGACCACGAGCCCGATCCACCGGCTCCGCCGGGGCCGGACCACCCGCGCTCGCAGGGCCCATCGCGCGCGGAGAGGCGCGCGTGCCGCCGTGCTCGTCATCGACTCACACCCGGTCGTCGTCATTCCTGGAAGACCCGCACGCGGCCCGCGTCGTGGTCCGCGACGTACAGGCGGCCAGCGGCGTCGACGGCGAGCGCGGCGGCACTCCGAAAGGCCTCGCGGCTCCGCTCGGCCGGCGCGAAGCGATGCAGCAGGCGCCGCCCACTGCTGAACACGAACACGGCTTCTTGGTCGAGCACGTAGAGGTGCCCGAACGAGTCGAACGCGACGTCGCGTGGGTTCTTGAACGTGTAGCCCTGGCCTCGCTCGGCCAGTCGGCCGATCGGTTTGCCGTCGGGACCGAAGATCAGGATGTTCTTGGTGTCGCGCTCGAGGGCGGCCACCTCACCCGCGGGACCGACGGCGAGGCGTAGGGCGCGCACCGGGGCGAAGACCCCGTCGTACTCGCTGCCCCTGAAACGCACGAGGCTGCCCTCGTCCGCATCGGCCACGACCCAGTGGCCGGTCGGCAGGGCCACGGCGGCCGCGATGTGCTCCACAGTTCGCGGCTCCCGGCCGGGCCGGGGTACCGTGAACGTGACGGTTCGCCCTCCTGGTCCGCTGAGTGCACTCTCCTCGATCACGACGAGGCCGCCGGTGGCGTCGAGCGTGAGGCCGCGCGGCCGCCGGGCCCCAGGCGCCGCCGGCGCCGCAGCCGGCTTGAGCGCCGTCACGCCGGCATCGGTCGCCCCGTACACCGCACCGTCTCTGGTCACGGCCAGGGCGCGCACCTCGATCTTGCGGCCTGCAGCGGGCAACTCGCCAGCGGGGCTGAACGCCGCTCCCTTCTGCGCGCGGACAGCCAGTCGATACAGAATCGTCTGGCGGGCGAGCGCGGCCTCGGCCTCCGGACTCGATGGCCATCGGTTGCGCACACGCTGAAACTGCTCCATCGCGGCGAAGGCGTCGCCACGCGCCGCGAGCGCCATGGCTGCGCCGAACCCTGCTGTCGCCGCGCGCGGGTCGTCCGGGAAATCGAGCAGGACCTGCTGGTAGCGCGGCAGGGCGTCGTCGGGCCGACCCAGCAGCCGCAGGACGTCTCCGGCCCGCACGAACGCCTCGGCCACGGCGTCCGACTCGGGGAACAACCGCGGTACCCGGTCGAAGCTGGCGACGGCGGCGTCGAGGTCGGAGGGTGCCCGACTCCGCGCGATGAGGATCCGGCCCGCGAGGATGTGAGCACCAGCGACCGCATCCGACGTGGGGTACTTCTTGATGACCGTGTCGGCGGCTGCTCGTGCGCGCTCGAGGTCACCCACGTGTTCGAGGAAGTAGCGGCCGATCTGCAGCCAGGCCAGTGGGGCCACCGACGTCGCCGGGTGCAGCTCCACGACCGCTTGGAAGTCCTTGAGCGCTTCGATATAGTTGCCGTTGCGCAAGAAAGCCAGTCCGCTTTCGTACTGCCGGCGAGCCAGCTCCTCCGGCGGCAGTTGCGTGGCCGGCTGCGCGCCTGCCGCGCGCGGCATCGTCAGCCCCAGGGTCAGCAGCAGCGCGACTCCCAGCGTCCGCGACCGAGCGCGGACCTGGCGTGCGCGGCAACCGGTCCACGAGCGGCGGCAGCCCAGCGGGTCACCCATGGCAGTCCGCGTCTCGAGCCCCGATCGGCTCGAAGGTCACGGTCGTCTGTTCGCCGGCCCGCACCTCGACCTTCTTGACCAGGGGCGGCCGACCCGGGCACTCGAGGCTGACTCGGTGCCATCCGGCGGCCGCCGGCCGCGCGGCAATCGGGTGAAACCCCACGTCGACGCCGTCGATCTTGATGGGGCAGGTTTCGTTCGCCGCGTAGATCGTCAGGGTGCCCAAACCCGGCGCGGAGATCTGCCGGCGGCGCTTCGGATCCGGCGTGACACTGACGGTCTGGTCGAGGAAGTACTCGGGGTTGCGCAGCGTCAACTTGGTCGCGCGCGCCGGCAACGTGAGCTCGTGTGTCGAAGACGACTCCGAGAGCACCTTCGCGCCCTCGAGCACGCTGAAGGCATACTCGCCGGACAGCTCGACCACGCCCGGCTCCCGGGGCGGTTCGGGCGCCCGGACGAGCTCGACGCGCCGCGCACCGCCCGCGAGATCGGCTGCGCCGATCGCGATGGTTTCCGACCGGTAGCCTTCTTTCGCGAGGCGAAGCACCTTCGGCAGTGGTCCCTCGATCTCGACCGTGGCGGGCGTCGCGAGTTTGGTGTCCCGGTCGTCGAGGAAAATCTGTGCGCCGGGCGGGTCCGTCTCGATCTGCAACGCCCTGGCGGCGGGTGCCGGCGGCGCGGCCACGACTGGCTCGGCGCGAGCCGCTACTGCGGGCGCTGCCGCCGGCCCGGCGGGGGACCCGACCGCCGCCGTGCCCCTGAGCGCGCGGGTCATCCACCACAGAGCTCCGGCGAGTCCGACCACGGCCACGACCGCCGCGAGCCCGATCGCGGCGCCCGTCGCGACGCGCCGTCGGGTGGGAGCCTCTGGACCGACCGGCGCCAGCGGACTCTCCGCGGGCTCGGCCACCGGGAAAGAGGGCTGAGACAGGACATCCGAGGCCGCGGTGCCGGCGACACCTGCGCGCGTGTCGGACAGGCCCCGGGATTCGGCCGGGCGCGGCCGCGGGATGGGCGTCGTCGGGCCCGAGGGTGTCACCGCCGAGAGGCGTACGAGCTGGAGGTCGGCCATGAGCTCGCTGGCGCGGGCGTAGCGGCGATCGGGGTCCTTCTCGAGCGCGCGTTCGACGACCGCGGGGAGCTGCGGCGGCAGGCCCGGCGCGACGTCGGTCAGTGCGGCCGGCTGGGCGTGGAGAATCTGGTACACAATCGACGTCGGCGAGTCGCCGACGAACGGCTTGCGCCCCGAGAGCAGCTCGTAGAGGACCACGCCCGTCGAGAAGACATCGGCGCGGCCATCGATCGGGCCCTCGCTGAGGAGCTCCGGCGCCATGTAGCTCGGGCTCCCCATGAGCTGGCCTCGGGCGGTCGTGCCGCTCTGGGCCATCTTGGCGATGCCGAAGTCGAGAATCTTGACTGTGCCGTCCTCGAGCACCCGGACGTTGCTCGGCTTCACGTCGCGGTGCACGATGCCCCGCTCGTGGGCGAAGCTGAGGCCCGCGCAGAGCTGAATCACGATGTCGAGCTTCTCGTCGAGCGAGAGCGGCGGCACGCGACGCATCAGGGCTTCGAGGTCGTGCCCGCCCAGAAACTCCATGACGATGTACGGCGAGTCGTCGCACTCACCGAACTCGTGGATCGTCACGACGTTGCGATGCTGCAGCTTCGCGATCGCGCGCGCCTCGCGCTCGAAGCGCTCGCGCGCGCCAGGCTCGCTCGCCAGGTCGACGAGCATCATCTTGATGGCCACGTCCCGATCGAGCACCGGGTCGTGCGCGCGATAGAGGACGCCCATACCGCCCTGGCCCACGCGGCTCAGGATCTCGTAGCGCCCGATCTTGCGCGTCGGCTGCGTCATGGCCGCAGCGCTCCGCTTTCAGCTCGAACCGCACCCCGAACCTGGAACGCGGCGCACCCCATCACGACGGCTGCACGCTGGCAAAGCTGCGCGCGACCTGATCGAACAGCGGCCCGAACCGGGCGAACTCCGCCGCGCTGGCGACGCAAAGGATCCGGAACAGATCGGTGCCCCGGATGACCGAGTACTGCCGGACTCGCTCCACCCGCTTGAAGCCCGGGCGCGTGAACTCGATCGTCACGATCCCGCCGACCTCCGGGCGGGCCGGCAGCGCCACGATCTGGTCCGCCTTCGACTCTCGCTCCTTGATGAGATCGCGCTCGATCTGCACGATGACGTCGTAATCGCGCCCGGCGTCGAGCGGCTGCTGCAACCGCAGGTACTCGACGTGCACGCTCGCCTTGCCGTCCTTCTCGGCCAAAACGGCGAGCGTGGCGCCGGCGCCGAACAAGGCTTTCCAGCCGCTCGGATAGCGCAGCGTGAAGCGCCCGTAGGGATCCTGGTACGCCTGCCATCCCCGCTGCGCGGAGCCCGAAGCCGCCGCGACGAGCACGAGCACCGCGGCGACGCCACGCTCACGCGCGCGTCGCATCCTCATGATGCCATCTCCCGGGCTTGCTTGATGCCCTGCAACTTCTGCAGTCTCTGCTCCGCCTCGACCCGCATCGGGTCGCCGGGAGGCAGGAGCTCGACGACGCGCCGGTAGAGTTCGATCGCCTGCTGGACCCGGCCGAACGCGTCCTGGACCTTAGCGCGGCGCAAGGTCTCCTCGGCTTGGCCGCGCATCTTCGCGCGCAGCGCCGCGATCGCGCCCGCCAGCCCATCGAGCGTCGGGTCGATCTGCTCGGCCTGCTGGTAGCTGGCGAGCGCCGCGACGAGGTTCTCCTCTCGCTCGTGGCGGCGGCCGGCGTCGAAGGCCGCAGTGGCCTCGGCGCGGCGCCGCGCCTGGAGCTCCGCGCGGACGTGAGCGAGCCGCTCGGCCGTGTCGCCGAAGCCGGGTTCTTCCGCCACGACGCCCGCCCACAGCGCCTCGGCGGTCGTCAAGTCGCCGCGCTCGAAGGCCGCCTGACCCGCGCGATACCGTTCAGTCAACGCCCGCGACCGCGCCTGCCAGGCGCGCGTCGACTCGCCCGGGCGCCGCGCGGCGGGAATGACGTCCGAAGGCGCTTCCCGGCCGGCTGGACGCCGGCCGGCCTCTGGCG
>FWPU01000035.1_pt1 | contig 91837 bp, 75 predicted proteins | sample 2228361 | NCBI WGS metagenome assembly FWPU01 (sample SAMEA103939777, study PRJEB20133) | metagenome
AGGGTGAAAAACCGGCGCGTGACGATGACAATCAGCAGGGTGATGATGAGGCTCAGCAGGCAGCCGGGACGGAGTGCAGCCTCAAGTGGGGTAGGAGGACGGACATGCCGCGAGAGGATGTCAATGGCGTCCGTTTGGCGGTCGGTGGGCTGCTGGCGGCGCGGCTCTGGCATGCCGGGAGTATAGGGCACCCGGTCAGGCGCCGGCCAGCCACGCCCGTCGTTGCCAGATCCGGCATGGCGGCAATTGACAGGGAGGCAGAGGGGTGACTATACTTTCCCTGTCACGATGAAGGGCGGTTAGCTCAGTTGGTTAGAGCGCCACGTTGACATCGTGGAGGTCACTGGTTCGAGTCCAGTATCGCCCACCAAGCGCCCGGCCGGTCTGCTGGCCGGGCATTTGTATTCTTGCAGGTTTCCTCTTTCGTTCCGCGCCAGAACGTGCGATCATGCTCCCTTGTCACGAGAGTGATGCTTGAGGGGAGCACGAGAGACATGGAAACGGGCATTGAGATCCGAGGCGCGGTGCCAAGCGAGGTCGCACACGTCCTCTCGCCAGAGGCGCTGGCGTTTGTCGCTGCTCTGCACCGTGAGTTCAACCCGGCCAGGGAGCAATTGCTGGCGCGGCGGCAGGAGCGGCAGGCGGCGATCGCCGCCGGCGAGCCATTGACCTTCCTTGAGGAGACACGCGCCGTTCGTGAGGGTGACTGGCGCGTGGCGCCAGCGCCGCCAGCGCTCGAGGACCGGCGGGTAGAAATCACCGGTCCCACCGATCGCAAGATGATGATCAACGCGCTCAACTCAGGCGCGAAGGTGTTCATGGCCGACTTCGAGGATGCGTTGTCACCGACCTGGTGGAATATTCTGGATGGACAGCGCAATCTCGCCGATGCGGTTCGGAGAACGATTTCCTTTCAGAATCCGGATGGCCGCGTCTATCGCCTGAATGAGCGCACGGCGACGCTGGTCGTGCGCCCGCGCGGCTGGCATCTCGTTGAGCGGCACATCCTCGTAGACGGGAAGCCGATATCGGCCAGCCTCTTCGACTTCGGTCTCAGCTTCTTTCACAACGCGCGTGAGCAACTTGAGCGGGGGGCGGGGCCGTATTACTACCTGCCGAAGCTTGAGAGCCACCGCGAGGCTCGGCTCTGGAACGACGTCTTCGTTGCGGCGCAAGAGCGTCTCGGTATCCCGCGCGGGACGATCCGCGCAACGGTGCTCATTGAGACGATTCTCGCCGCTTTCGAGATGGAGGAGATCCTCTACGAGCTGCGCGAGCACGCAGCAGGCCTGAACGCGGGGAGATGGGACTACATTTTCAGCATCATCAAGACCTTCCGCCATTCCCCCGCTCACGTCCTGCCCGACCGGGCGCAGGTCACGATGGCTGTGCCCTTCATGCGCGCATACACCGAGTTGCTGGTGCGCACGTGTCACAAACGAGGCGCCCACGCGATTGGGGGCATGGCCGCATTTATTCCCAGCCGGCGCGATCCGGCCATCAACGAGGTGGCGTTTGCCAGGGTACGGGAGGACAAAGAGCGCGAGGCGGGCGCCGGTTTCGACGGCACCTGGGTGGCGCATCCAGACTTGGTGCCAGTGGCGATGGAGGTGTTCGATCGCGTGCTCGGCGAGCGGCCACATCAAAAGGATCGCTTGCGTGAAGACGTTGCCGTGACACCCGAGCAGTTGCTGGACGTGCGCGTCCCTGGCGGCAAGATCACCGACGGTGGAGTGCGGACGAATATCAGCGTGGCGCTGCAGTATCTCGATTCATGGCTGCGTGGCAACGGTGCGGCCGCGATCAATAACCTCATGGAAGACGCCGCGACGGCTGAAATCTCCCGTGCCCAGCTTTGGCAATGGATCCGGCATCGTGCGGTGGCTGACGATGGAGCGCCGGTCACCATTGAGCGGTACCGCACCACGCGAGACGAGGAACTGGCAAAGCTGGGCGGGACGGCGCGCGGCAGGCTCGCCGATGCCGTGAGTCTCCTCAATCTTCTTGTCGAAACCGACGAATTCATCCCGTTTCTGACATTGCCAGCGTATGAGTACCTCGACTAAGGTGTGGCTCCGCCGGTAGGGATGGGAAGGACGTGAGGGCATGCGCACGATCGGGCCAGTCGAGACGTTGATTACCGGCTATAACTCGCCGGAAGGACCAGCATTTGATCGGGAGGGCAACCTCTACTTTGTCAACTGGTTGACGAGCGCAATTATCAAGCTGACACCAGATGGCCATGCCTCAGAGTACTTCAACACGGGCGGTATTCCGGCGGGTTTGGCGTTTCACCCCGATGGATGCCTCTATGTCGCCGACGAGGGGGAGCACATCCACGGACTCTTGCGCATCACACCGGACCGGCAGGCGTCCATCGCCGTCAACGAGTACAACGGGAAGCCGCTCAACGGCGCCAATGATCTCGTCGTTGATCGCAACGGCGTCATCTATTTCTCCGACCCGTGGGGCTCGTCTGCCGAAAACCCGATCGGCGGCTTCTACCGTTACTTCCCGGACGGGCGGTTGGAGCAACTGGATACCGGTCTCGCGTTCCCGAACGGCGTCGCTCTAACAGCGGACGGCTCGGCAGTCATTCTGGCGGAGACCTATCGCAACCGGCTGCTGCGCTACGCCATCCGCGCGGACGGCACAGTCGGGCCACGTGAGCACTGGGCGGATACGCATCTGCCGCCAGGACCGGACGGCATGGCGTTCGATGAAAACGGTGACCTGTACGTCGCGCATTACGCCGGCGGCTGCGTGGATGTCTTCTCCCCCGAGGGCAAGAAGATCGACGAGATCCGCGTACCTGGCGCAAATCCGACGAACGTGGCCTTCGGCGGGCCAGACCGGCGGACGCTGGTCATCACCGAAGTGGAAACCGCTTCGCTGTATCGCGTGCGCATGGCCGTGGCCGGTCAGCCGCTCCACGACGGATTCAGCGGGCGCTGAGAGCCGGCTGGTTAGCTGCAGCAGCGCGCAAAGCCGGGGAGCACGCCAAGCTGCTGCAGCAACCCGAAGCTGTCGTAGTGCACCCACCGCTCGATCGCTTTGCCATTTTGGTACCGGTCGAGACCCATTCCCTCCACTTGGACGCGGTGGCCAGTGGGCGGAATGCCGAGGAATGGCCCGAGGTGTGTGCCGCTGGCGGTGAAACGGTAGACGACGAACTCGCCGCAGGGAATGACCTCATCCAAGGTGAGCGTCAGGTCGGGGAAGCCGGTCCGGAATCCAGCAATGTCAATCCGAACGCCTTCGGGTCCGTAATGGTCCCCCGTCGGTAGGTGACTGATGTGCTCGGGGGCGATAATTTCCGGCAAGATCCGAACATTGCCAGCATTGAACGCTTCCTCAATGAAGCGCTTGAGAACATGACATGCGTCGTCGCTCATGGGAATCCGATCCTTTTACCATCGTCACAGCTCCTTGCAGCCTGGCAAGTCGCCACGTGGAGACGTCCGCCCAGCTGCTTCGATGCTATGGTGCCGAATCCGTGCGGCTCTACGCATCAGTCAGACGACGTATTTTTGCGAGGGGAGGCATTGCCGCGGCTTCAGCTTCCCACGAAGCCAGCGCGGACGACTCGTGACCAATCCGGGCTAACCCGAATAAGGTCACGACGGTGCCTGATCGCGCGGGGTGATGCCGGCTCTACGCACCAAAAAGCCACCTGAAGAGGGTTGCAGCCGGTACTCTGCACGGTCACCCAACCAGCTTTGGCCGGGTTCGTCGCGGTAGCGCGGGTCGTGAGGGCCGCGTGGAAATCGGGTTAGGAGGACTCGTGCCGGACGAGGGATACTTCGCGCAGGCGAAGGCGAAGCCGCCGGTTCTTGGCATCAAGCAAGGTCAGACGCTGAACCCCGCCAACAATCACCTTGAGCGGGATGCCATTCGCATCGACAAGCAAGCGCACCGAAGGCCCTTCGAACACCACTTGCTCGACTGCCCCCTCTACGGTGCCGGGCTCGTCACGGCCAGCGCCATCGGAGAGCACCTCGATGTTCTCTGGGCGGATAAAGGCCAGAACCTCGTCGCCGGGCGCAATGCCCGCCGGCGCGTAGGCCGTCAGGGTCAATGACCCGGCGCGGACGCTGGCCTGGCGCTGGTGATCGCCGGTTTCGCGGACCTCGGTGACGGTGCCTGGGAGCGCGTTGTTGTCACCAACAAAGTTGGCGACAAACTCGGTAGCTGGGCGCAGATAAATATCGAGCTGCGTTCCTGCCTGTTCCACGCGGCCCTGGTTCATGACGAAGATGCGGTCGGAGATCGCGAATGCCTCGGATTGGTCATGGGTGACATAGATCGCGGTCTTTTTCGTCCGGCGCTGGAGCGCCAGAATGGAATATTTCAACGTGTCCCGGAGGTTACGATCGAGAGCGGAGAGGGGCTCGTCGAACAGCAAGACTCGGGGGTCAGTAGCCAGCATGCGTGCCAGTGCGACGCGCTGCTGCTGCCCGCCTGACAACTGCGAGGGCATGCGATCGCCGTAGCCTTCTAGTTCGATCATCGCCAGCAGCTCTTCAACGCGCTGGTCGATCTCGCGCTTTGGCCGGCGCTTAACTGAGAGGCCAAAGGCGATGTTTTTGGCGACGCTCAGGTGCGGGAAGAGGGCGTGGCTCTGGAAGGCCAGTCCCACGTTACGCTTGTGGGTGGGAATGTCGTTGACCACCTGATCGTCGAAGAGGATGAGGCCCTCGGTAGGCTCGACGAGCCCGGCAACCATCCGCAGCGTCGTCGTCTTGCCGCAACCAGATGGACCGAGCAGCGTCACGAACTCCCCTTCGGCAATGTCGGCGCTGACCCGGTCGACCGCGACCGTTTGGCCAAATCGCTTGGTGACGTCGATCAAACGAACGCGTGACATCAGTCTCCTCTGTGCATGCGCATCAACCGCCGGCCACAAAGAGCCGGCATGAAGCAGAATGCGAATCGGAAAGCATCTCGGGGCGCATCCCGGCTGGCGGGTTCTGGTTCATCTGTTCTGCCGGTGCTAAATCAGATAGGTTCCTTTCAAATAGCGCGACCCAAAAGCCTTGAAGAAGACCAGCACAATGATGAACGAGACGAGTTGCATCGTGGCCGCCAGAGCCGCCGTGGACGGGAGAAATCCGGTCCGAGTGAGATTGTAGACGCGTAGTGCCGCTGTCGTTGTGTGAGGACCGGCGATAAACAACGTGACGAGAAATTCGTTGAAGACAATGACGAATGTCAGCAGAATACCCGCGCTAATGCCTGGCCCCAGCAAGGGCAATTCAACACGGAAGAAGCTCGTCATACGGTTTGCGCCGAGCGTCCGGGCGGCTTCTTCGTAGACGGTGGGGAGGTCACGCAAGGCGACGATGATGGGCACGAGCATCAGCGGGTAGGTGCCAACCACGTATGCCCCGAGCAACCCGATGAAGCTGCGGGGAATATCGAAGAGGAAAGCGTACGTGATGGCCAGGCTGATACCCATAACGGCTCCAGGCGTGTACAACGCAAGGTTGAGCGTCGATAAGATGAAACGTTTCCCAGGGATTGGATGGCGCACAATCGCGTAGGCCGCCGGGACGGCGATCAGAAGATTGAGGACAATCGTGGCGACCGTTACCTCTACCGAGAGCAACAGATTATCCTTGAACGAGCCGAACACATAGCGATACGACTCAAGCGTGAGCCCACCTTCCGGCGCCTTGAGCGAATGAAGTGTTGTGGTAACGAAGGGCAGCGCGAAAAGGACGAGCCAGATCCAAATGTACCCGTGTTGCAGCCCGATGGAGATACGTCGCAGGCTGAACCGGGGCCGGCGCACTGCCGCAGCAGCGATTGCGCTCACATTATGCTCCTAGTGCTCCGCGAGAGAATCGCAAGGAAAGCCATGTCACGCCAAATGCCAATCCCATCAGGACAATACCCATGGCGGCAGCGAGTCCGTAATCGAACTGGCTGAGACCCTTTTGATGGAGCGTAATAGACAGTACTCGCTGCTGAGCCGTTCCACCGAGCAGGATCGGAACCACGAAGACGCCGAGGTTCCAGCCAAAGCACATGAGAAACCCTGCGAGAATGCCGCTGCGGCTCAGGGGAAAGAGCACTCTGGTGAACACTTGCCAAGGCTTGGCGCCGAGCGTCTGCGCCGCCTCCTCAAGCATCGGGTTGACGTTGCTCAGCGCCGTGCCAACGTTCATGACCATAAATGGGAAGGTGAACATCGCCATGCCGAAGACGGTCATGGGCTCGGAGATCAGGAGTGTTGTCGCATTGATGTGGAGAAGATCGAGCACAGGAGCCAATGGTCCATTGGGAAGCAGCACGTATCGGATCCCAAACGCGAGATAGAGCGGGCCGAAGAGCGGGAAAACCATGAGGGTGCGAACAAGTTCGCGATAGCGTACCCGGCGGACGAGAATATAAGCGAATGGGTAGCCGAAGACGAGATCGACGGCGGAGGACAGCAGCGCCAGCCTGATTGTGTTCTGCACATGGGGGAGGTATCGATCCCATATCTTGGTGTAGTTCTCGAACGTATAGATAGGGTTGTCGAAGAAGAAGGATGATTCTCTTGTAAAGCTCACAATGACCAGATAGATCAGCGGGATGACCGAGAAGAGGATCGTGACGATGACGGCTGGCAAGATGAGGCCAGGGCCAATGAGCGCCTCCCGCCATCGTTTCCAAAGCGTCATTCGCCCAGGACCGAGTGCTTCGCGTGTTGTCAGTGTGACTGATGGATGGGCCATAGCGCGCTGAGTGTATCTGACGTCGCGTGGCGTCGCTACTGCGCCACGTCTCATGGCACGCCCCCTCACCATCCGCTGAGAGGGGGCGTGCTCTACTCCGTGAATTTACAAACCGATGCCTGCAAGCCAGGCGTCGTACCACTCCTTGGAATGCTGCGCGTAGTACTCCCAGTCAACGGTCTTGTAGGCGGTCTGAAGCTGTTCAAGGGTCGGGAAATAGGTGTAGTAGACGTCCTTGATCCAATCTGGCACCAGATCAACGTAAGACGGACCAAGGAAGCCCTCGTGGAGCTCAGCCCAGGCGCCCTTGCTAATGCCCCAAGCATCAATGTCGGGGAACTGGGCATCGTCACTCAGCCGCCAGTCAACGAAGATTTGGGCGAGCACCGGGTGCGCTGGCTTGACCGGGATCCACATGTAGCCGTTGACAGCGTACTGACCCGACGCCGCCACGAGGAACGCGGCTTCCTCCTGACCATTGAGATACTGTAGCCGGGCAAACGAATTCCAGAAGGTCACGACGTCGACAACACCGCTCGCAAAGAGCTGCTGCGCTTCGCCGAAGTCGCTCGTGTATTTGAGCGCATTGGGATGGACCTTCTCGACGAGAAAGTCAATCACCTCTTGCATCTCATCGGGATTCTTGTAGTCCTTCCCCAGCGATGCAGCCATGCCGAGCAGAATGCCGCCCCCGGTGATATCGCCGGGCAGCCACATTAGCAACCGCCCTTTGAGGCGTTCGTCGGCCAGATCCTTCCAGTCGGTCAGGAAATCGACTTTGGCCGAGTTGTAATTGATACCCGGCGTGGCCGACGACTGGAAGCCAACGGCCGTCGGGACATGCTTGAGTGAGTCCATCACTCGCTCGGCGTTGGGAATCAGACCCGAGGGCAGGAAATCCTCCATGAGCTTGACGCCCTGCGCCTTACTCTGGAGCTGGGCTTCCGCCCAGTAGTTCTCCTCGATTGCCAGGACGTCGTACGGCGAGTTGTCACCACTGCCAACGGCTGTGTAGAGCTCAGTGAGGTATGTGCTGGGCGATTGGGATGCAGCGTAGTTGAGCTTGATCTCGACGTCGTAGACATCCTTCACGTATTGCTGGAACCGGGCGACCAATTGGTCGTTGGCCGTGTACGTCCAGTTGCCGACGTTGACCTCGCCCTCGTCGGCAATCGCCGCCTTGATGTCCTCGAAGCTCATGTCCTTGCCAACAATCGGCACGGTGACCGGACCGCTGGCCGCCGGCGACTGTGGCACCGGCGTCGCCTGCGCGTACGCCTTCGAGGTGAGCACCGCCGCGATGCCAGGCAGCGATACGCCGAGGGCGATGCCGCGCCGGACCACCTGCCGGCGGGTCAGCCGCCCTGCAACCGCTTCCTGCAACAATTTCTCGGTGTTGTCCCCAAGCTTCGTCATCCGATCACTCCTCTCTCGCTTGCGTGATGGCGCCACGCACCACCCGCGACGACTACGAGACGGACCTCTGCCACGCGAAAGGAACGCTCGGTACGGTACCGAGTGGCGCCAGCGGTGTCAAGTGCAGGCTGGAGCGACGCGCCGAACTCCTAGAGGCGCGACAGCTCCGGCCGGGCCGTCACTGGCGGAACGGGCACCAGTGGGATCACTTTGTCGCGCTGGTGGGGCGGTAAGATAGCCCATGGCTGCAGCGGCCGCTCTGGCACCCGCGGCAGCACCTCTCCATTGATCATCGTCAGCGTGTTGATCAGGCGGCGCGTTCCTTTGCGCTCGTTCATAAAGATGTCCTGGAAGGTAAAGTCTCCTTCCTCAATCTGGAACAGCGCCACATCAGCGGGACTGCCGGGTTTGAGGGAGCCAAGGTGCGGGCAGCGCATCGCCGCGGCTGGCCGCGCCGTGGCCCGCTCGATCACTTCTTCCATGCTCATGCCCAGGTTGAGGAACTTGGAGAGCGTAGTGGGCATATCGAACATCGGCCCCTGGATCGCGAGCTGGTGGATGTCGGTGCTGATGACATCCGGCAGAATGCCCTGTGCGAGCATCTTCTCGGCCGTCACGAACGAGAAGGAGCCGGCCCCGTGCCCGATGTCGAGGATGAGCCCGCGCTCACGAAGCTCCTGGATTCGCGGCAGGATCTTATCGTCCGGGCCGACGATGCGCATATCGTGCCCGGTGAAGCAATGCGTCAGGATGTCGCCTGGCCGCAGGTACTCGGCGACCTCGTCGATCGTTGGCGGACCCTGGCCGATGTGGACCATCAGAGGCAGTCCGACGAGGTCAGCCAGCTCGCGCGCCTTCGCTAGGGGGGCGATGCCGACACCGCGGGTCGTGTTGCGGTCAATGCGCGCCTTGATGCCGAGAATGACATCACGGTTCAGCTCAACGATTGTAGCGGCTAGCTCGACGTCCCAGTAATCGGGATTGGCGAGCTCCCACGTTGGCGCGATGAGGCCGATGGAGGAGAGGTTCAGGAGTGCATAGACGCGTGCCTTGCTGGTGTCGACGATATAGCGGCGCAAGCCGGGGAAAGAGTACGCACCGGCGCTTCCGACATCGAGCCAGGTCGTGACGCCAGAGCGGGCCGCGACCGGGTCCGGCTCGATGCCCCAGTAGGTCGCTCCCCAGTAGACATGGGTGTGCAAATCGATAAGTCCGGGCGTGACATACTGCCCGCTCGCATCAATAACCCGATCGGCCTGGGACGGGGCGATGTCGGACTCGACCGCGGCGACCTTGCCCCCAGCAATGCCCACATCGAGTCTGCCGCGCAACCCCGCTCCGGGATCGACGACCTCCCCGCCTTTTATCAAGGTGTCGAATCGCTTCGTTGACTCGTTCACGGTATGGTTCCCTTCGTTCGCCGTGCTGGCCCCGATGCCGGGCCAGGGGCCTGGACAACGTGGTTCCTCTCGTGCGGGACGCTACGGCAGCGCAGCCAGCCTGTCAAGCGGGCCAAACGCGCTGCCGCCGGAGGCCTCGGTGATGATCCCGGCATGGCAGGAGCGGCTTGGGAGGGCACAGGTCCCAGGGAGGGCACAGGTCCCTCCCCTACGAATGCGCGGAGTTGGCTCCCACGCTGCCTGCCGGCTCCTACCCCCTACCGTGACCAGCGGTGCGCTTCGGGATCCTCGTCTTGGATAGGAGGCAGGGCCAGAATCTCATCCCACAATGCTTGGGGGATCTGGTGGGTCGCATACTCGATGGTTTGCTGCACCCGCTCGGGCCGGCTCATGCCGACGATTGTGACGGTGATGCGCGGATCGCGCATGGAAAATTGCAACGCAGCCGCTGGAAGCGGCACGTTGTACCTGGCGCACATCTCCGCGAGCTGCCGGGTGCGGTCGATCATGGCTTGCGGTGCTTGCTGATAGGCGTAGCGCGGGTAGGCATCCGGGCCCTTGGCGAGCATGCCACTGCCGTACGGCGCCGCGTTCAGCACTGCCATGCCTCGCCGGTGCGCCTCCTCGATGACCGGCTCAGCGATGCGCGAGAGTAGGGTGTAGCGGTTGTGGGTAATGACCGCGTCGAAAATCCCGGTTTCGATGTACTGCAACTCAACCTCGTTCGGACCGCTGGCCACACCCAGGTACCCAATCACGCCCTGCTCCTTGAATTGCTGGAGGACCTCGACTGGACCGCCCGGTGCCATCGCTGCCTCAAAGGTGGTCCACTCCGCGTCATGCAGATAGACGACCGGGATGTAATCCACGCCGAGAAGCTGCAAGCTACGCTCCATGCGTCGCTTCACAGTCTCGCCGCTGTAATCGTTCGTTTTGGGATCACGGCCTTGCTTTGTCTGGAGAATCGCACCGGCCGGCAGACCACCACGTTCCCGGAGGACAATGCCGATCCGGCGCTCGCTCTCGCCATCGCCATAGAGCGCCGCAGTATCGAGGTAGTTGATCGGGCTATCGAGCGCCGCGCGGATCGTTGCTAGGGCGTCCTCTTCGGGGACGGAGTACAGGAACGTATCCTTCATGTCCCCAAGGGGAGCGCAGCCAACAGCGATCGGCGGCACCATCAGATCGGTCTTTCCGAATTTCCGCCTGGCTAAAACGTTCGCAGTCATGGAATCCTCCAACGTGTCAACTGGCTCCATGCAGCCGCCACCATCAGGAAGCAAGCGGCCGCTTTGCTGCGGAGATCATCGCACAGCGGGCATCAGTCATGGGGACTGGGGAGGGAGTTGGGAGTCGGGGAATCGTGGGGGAGGGACCTGTGCCCTCCCAAAGGAGTCAGGGGCAAGGATGTGCTGGGATGCGATGCATCGCGCCCGACGTCGTCACGGCCCGCTCTGCTTGCGCGGGGCTCAATCCCCGCGGTGACACAACAAACCCGGCTGAAGCCGGCTCGGTCACAGCCGCTAGCGGTCAGCAATCAGCCATCAGCCGTCAGTCGTACGGGCAGACCGCCGTGCCTGCCCGAACGCATGAATCCCCGCTCCCTGGCTCCTGAATCCTTCCCCGGTCCCAACCGTGGCTTCCGGCTCCCTACGTCCCTAGGAGCCGTAGAGTTGCTCGACTTTGCCGGTGACATACCGGAGGAACGGATTGGGATCGATCGGCCCGCCGACCAGCCGCGAAATCATCTCCTTGGGTGGGAACTTCCGGCCGTGCCGGTGCAGTCGCTGCCTGAGCCAGTCGCGGAGCTCGGCGAATTGTCCGGCAGCACATGCGCTTGGCAGATCTGGAAGCTCGCTTTGCACCCGCTCCCAGATTTGCAGCGCCAGCACGGTGCCGAGGGCATAGGTGGGGAAGTATCCAAAGAGGCCCTCAGACCAGTGAACGTCCTGCATGACGCCCAGCGCGTCGTTCGGCACATCGACGCCGAGATACTGCTTCATCTTGGCGTTCCATGCTTCAGGGAGCTCGGCGGCGCGCAATTGCCCTTCAAAAAGATCGCGTTCCAGCTCAAACCGAAGGATGATATGCAGGGGATACGTGAGCTCATCTGCCTCGACGCGGATCAGTGATGGCTCCATCTTGTTCACCGCTCGCCAGAGTGTCTCTTCATCCGCGGTCGAGAAATGCTCTGGGAACGCCTCGCGGATCCGTGGCAGGGCGAAGCTCCAGAATGGCTGGCCCCGGCCGATCACGTTTTCCCAAAGGCGGCTCTGGGACTCGTGCAGCGCCATCGAGCAGCCGCTCGCGAGCGGAGTGTGCTCAAGAGCGGGGTCAATGCCAGCCTCATAGAGGCCGTGGCCGAACTCATGGATCGCGCTGAAGAGCGCCATACTGAGGTTATGCTCGTCGTAGCGCGTGGTGAGCCGGATGTCCGTGATTGCAACGCTTTGGGCAAAGGGATGGTGGGTGGGATCAAGGCGCCAGCTTTCAGGGTCAAACCCCATCGGCGTGATGATGCTGAGCAGAAGAGAACGCTGGCGATCAGCGGGGAAATCGCCTTTGAGGATCGCGTCACTGACTCGATCGGCGCGGGCTCGTACGATGGCCACGAGCGGCATGAGGCCATCCCTGAGGGGCGTGAACACCGTCGTAACCTCGGCTGCCGTGAGATCCTGCTCGTAATCGTCGAGCAGCACATCGTACGGGGGCTTGCCTTCGAGGTTGACCGCGTCGATGTATCGCCGCTTGAGCTCGATATTGCGCTCGAGTGCGGGGAGAAAACGGGCGAAATCGCTGGCGGCGCGGGCATCGATCCAGATGGCATACCCCTCGGCCGCGGCTCGGGCCAGATCCGCAGCAAGATCAGGCGGCACCCGGCGCGCTTTGTCCCAGTCGCGGCGGGTGACGCGAATCAGGCTTGCCTCGTCGGAATCATAGGGCAAGCCCGCTTCAAGCGGCTGGAGCTGATCGAGCAGCCGGCCCACCTCAGGATCAATGAAGCGCTCATGCGCGAGGCGGCTGAGGGCGGCCAGATGCTCTCCCCGTGCTGCGGCGCCTCGCTTAGGCATCATCGTCTGCTGATCCCAGACAAGGAGCGCAGCGGCGCGTTGGAGCGCGGAGATCTCCGCAAGCCGGCGTTTTAGCTCTACGAACGTCTCGTTCACTGTGAAATCTCACTCCTTTCCCAGTCACCACCATGACTAGGTGCGGTACTTCGCGCGGCGCACAAACAGCGGGTACCGTATCGCTTTGTGCGGGTTCCGGGCAAGGTTGAGCAGAAATTAGGTCGGGGTGGCAGCCAGCAGTTGGTCAGCTCTGATTCCGTTGGACGGGAACAGGTGCCTCCCCTGCTGCGCGAAACAGAATCACGAGCCGCCCTTGACTGATTCACTTCCTGTCCGTATGATCGCGGTACCGTTCTGTTCCTCTCACTCGCCTGTAGCCTCTGGAGGCGCGGACAACTGATTCCAAGCGTCGTAGTGTGCTTTCGCAAAAGGTCTCGCGAGACTTCCTTACCGCGATAGGCGGCGATGATTCACATGTTGGGAGGAGAGACCATGAGCACCGCGAAGAGCATTGGTACAGGGAACTCTTGGCTTGGACGCTGGCCTACGACCACGCGCAGGCATTTGATCAAGGGAGCGATGACGGCTGGGCTCAGTGTGTCTCCGCTCGGTGCAACGCTGATCACACCCCGGAGCGCTAGAGCGGCCGGTGGAGGCACACTGCGAGTCGGTTACGACCAGGACATCGTCTACCTCGATCCGCAGAAGGTGCAATCAGGTCAGGATCTGCTCCCTTCGACGCTGATCTTTGGCCGTCTCACCGCCTGGGATTCAACAATGCTCGATCCGGAGCCGGATATCGCCGAATCATGGACTATCTCAGACGATGGACTCACGTATGTCTTCAAGATTCGGTCAGGCGTGCGGTTTCACTCTGGGCGCGAGGTGAATGCCGAGGACGTCGTCTTTTCTTATCAGCGAGCGCTGGATATTGGGCCGAAAGGTCGTGGTGCGGGCGAACTGCGAGAAGTCGAGTCGTTCGAGGCGACCGGACCGATGGAATGCACCGTGAAGCTTAGGCAACCGAGCGCGGTCTTCCTGCCAGCGACGGGGCATTGGGCCTTGGGTGTGGTCAACAAGGACACTGTCGATAAAATCGACACCGCCCCGGACGGAACTGGCCCGTTTACGTTTGTCGAGTGGGTGCCCGGCGAGCGCGTCGTCTACCGGAAAAACCCGAACTATTGGAATGCTCAGCGTCTGGCAGGGTATCCGGACGAGATCATCTCCATGCCCATCCCCGAGACACTGACGCGCATCGCCAATTTGCAAGCCGGCGAAATCGATCTGGCGGCGAATATTCCCGCCCACCTGCAATCGCAAATCGAGGCCGATCCAAATCTCCAACTGTTTCGGCAGCCGTACACGGCTTCCTATTGGACGGTGAACTTCAATGTGACCAAGCCACCATTCGACAATGTGAAGCTCAGGCATGCAGTAGCGCGTGCGATCGACAAGGAAACGATCCACCAAAACGTGTTCTTCGGCACCGGCGAAGTGGGATGCTCCCTCATTCCGCAAGGCCATTGGGCATACGATCCAGCAATCGAATGCCCGCGGCGGGATGTGGAGGCTGCTCGGGCGCTAATGCAAGAGGCCGGCTTCGGCGACGGTTTGAAGGTGACCTTCAAGTTCGGAGGTAACAGCGCCGATATTGAGCCGCCACTGGCGGAAATTCTCAAGCAGAATCTCGCCGAGATAGGCATCGACCTTGAGCTTCAGCGGATGGAGGAAAACCTTTGGCTCCAGGAGGTTTGGCTCGACAAAAACTACGAAATGACCGATGCGTGGTACACGCGTGAGCCAGATCCTGACGCGCTGATGCAGTCGGTGCTGCGCAAGGATGGTGGCAACAATGTGATGGGGTATTACAACCCTCGAATCGAGGAACTGTTTGATCAAGGCAAGGCCACGCTTGATCAAGAGGCTCGCAAGCCGATCTATTCGGAAATCATCCGGATCATGCTGGAGGATATGCCGCTGGTCAAATTGCAGACAGTGGAAATTGTCTGGGCGGGAAACCAGAAGGTTTCGGGGTTCCAGATCACGCCGAAGGGCTATCCGAACTGGCTCGATTATATCTTCGATCCGAACGCCTAGGCGCACGGTCGGCGCCGCGATAGCTCGGATGGGTCGGGCACCGTCGCTGCTAATCAGTAGCGTTGCGACGCTGGCCCGGCGTGGCCTGCTGCGCGACCTGGCCAGTTGTTCCGTAGCCACTGGGCGCTCCGCCTGGTCAGAGGACTCGTATGCACCGGTACATCCTGCGGCGTCTCGCACAAGCGGTCCCCGTAGTGTTTCTCTTTTCAGTTGTCGTTTTTGTGGTGCTGCGCCTGGTGCCGGGTGACCCGGCAACGGTGATGCTGGGGTTGGAAGCCACACCGGAGGCCGTTGCGCAGATTCGGCAGGAAATGGGCCTTGACCGGCCCATCGTGGTGCAGTATGGCATCTGGCTCCGGCACGTGCTGGAAGGTGACTTTGGGACATCGTGGCGGTCCAAGCAAGCGGTTAGCAGCTTAATCTGGCGCCGGTTCCCGGCTACGCTGGAGTTGACGATCGCCGCCACGTTGATCGGGGTAGCGATCGCCTTGCCGCTCGGCGTCCTGTCCGGTTTGCGCCCGAATACGCTGGTTGACGTCGTCGCGACGTGGTTCTCGCTGGCTGGGGTGGCGATCCCCGGGTTCTGGCTTGGTTTGATGCTGCTGTTACTCCTTTCGGTCCAGCTTCGTTGGCTTCCCCCATCTGGCTACACACCATTCACGGAAGATCCCATCCAGAGTCTGCGGCATCTTGTTCTGCCGGCGGTCACGCTTGGCATTGGGCTGGCAGCTCCGTTAGCACGGTTCGTCCGGTCAGGCATGCTGGATGTGATGGCCACTGACTACATCCGGACGGCCCGCGCCAAGGGTCTGCCGGAAAGGCGCGTCGTGACTCGCCACGCGCTGCGCAACAGCATGCTCTCGGTCATCACGATTTTCGGTCTTGAGTTCGGGGCGCTGTTGGGTGGCGCCGTCATCACCGAATCGGTGTTCAACTGGCCAGGGATCGGCACACTGCTGCTGACCGGGATCAAGCAACGGGACTATGCCATGGTTCAGGGAACGGTGCTGTTCGTCAGCGTCATGTTCATCGTGGTCAACCTGATCGTGGATGTGTCATACAGTCTGCTCGACCCGCGGATACGGCAATAGAGCGATGAGCCAGCAAGTCTCAATTGTGCGTCCCATGCCTGGAGCGTTGCCCGTTCCAACCCAGCGGCGGGCGATGCTGGCGTTTGCCAACAGGTTTTCCCGGCAGCGGCTTGGAATGACCGGTGCGGCCATCCTGGCCGTGATGCTGCTCGGCGCGGTCTTCGCGCCGTGGATCGTCCCGCAGGATCCGGACCTGCAGATTGCTACTGAGGCGCTGCGGGCGCCATCGCTCGCGCATCCGTTCGGCACTGACAACGTCGGACGCGACACGCTGAGCCGGGTGATCTAAGGGACTCGCGTCTCGCTGCTGGTCGGGCTTGCAGCAATCGCGATTGCCGCCTTCGTTGGGGTGCCGCTTGGGTTGCTGGCTGGCTACTATGGCAGATGGCTGGACAGTGTCACGATGCGCGTTATGGATACGCTGCTTGCGTTTCCGGCTATGCTGCTAGCGATTTTCCTGGTAGCAGTGCTGGGGCCATCGCTGAACAACGCAGTGGTTGCCATCGCAATCATCTACATACCGGCATTTGCGCGGCTGACGCGGGCGAACTGCCTCTCGCTTAGAGAGAAGGAGTTTGTGGAAGCGGCGCGATGCCTGGGCGCAACGGATTTTCGCATCATGATCCGAGGCATCCTGCCGAACTGCCTCTCGCCGCTAGTGGTGCAGGGATCCCTGGGTATCGGCTATGCGATGCTTGTCGAAGCGGGCCTGTCGTTTCTCGGATTGGGAGTGCAACCGCCAACGCCGGCATGGGGCCAGATGGTCGGGCTGGCGCGGAATTTCCTGACGATTGCGCCATGGCTTATTACGTTCCCAGGCGTGGCTATTTTCCTGGCGGTGCTGGCATTCAACTTCGTTGGGGACGGCCTGCGCGCGTCGCTCGATCCGCGCCTTCGTGGTGCCGTAGGTGGCAATGCACGAACGGGGTAGTTAGAAAGCCCGCTGCTGGGCGACGTTGGCGGAGAGATGGGAATGCGCGTACTCGATGAGGGCGTAATCTTCGACGGCGCGGCTGCGCCAGCGCATGAGCGCAATTGTGCGTTCACGTCGGTTGCGCGACTGGAGGATGGGACGCTCCTGGTGGCATTTCGCAACGCAACCGGTCGGGACACGCCGGATGGGCGCTTGCGCATCATGCGCTCTCGCAATGGCGGGCAAGCCTGGGAAACCGTCCACCCGGGCCTAACGATTGAGATTGAGGAGGTTGCGGGCAATATCTACAGTGGATACTTCACTGGGTTGGAGCCAGGGTGGCTCTTGGGCGCGTTCCTCTGGGTCGATCGCTCCGACCCGACTCGCTCCTTTGTCAATCCTGAGACGACCGGGCTGCTGCCGATGAAGACGCTAATTGGCTGGTCGAGCGATGGCGGAGCGCACTGGTCTCGATTTTCCGTGGTGGATCTCTCGCCCCATCGCGGTGCATCGTGCACGGGTCCAGTGCTGCGCCTGGCAGGTGACGTTCTCGCGCTTCCTTACGAGACCTGGAAGGAGTACGACGACCCCCATCCCGCGTACCAATCGGCCAATCTGCGCCTGTCGTTCGACGGCGGGCGATCCTGGCGTCAGCAGGTGACCGTCGCCGCCGACCCGGAGCAGCAGCTGTGCTACTGGGATCAGCGCATCGGCCTCCATCCGGCAACTGGCCTCGTTGTCGCGATGTTTTGGACGCACGACCGCGTAGCCGGCTGCGACAGTGTGAATCACATTGCCTGGGGACGCCCAAATGGGCGGGTATGGACCGCTCCTTCTCCGACTGGCTTGCCCGGGCAGCACTGCGAGCCGATTCCGATCGGCAGTGATCGGCTGCTAGCGGTCTACGTGCACCGCGCTGATCCACCAGGGCTGAGCGCCGTACTCAGCGACGACTTTGGCCGGACATGGCGACGGGATAATGAGCTGGTCTTCTACGAAAGTCGTGAAGACTCCGAGGCAGGCGTGCACACTCCAACCAGCGAGGAAGACTACTGGCAGGACATGATGGCCTGGAGATTCGGTCACCCGCGCGGCGTCCTCCTGCCTGATGGATCGGTCTTCGTCGCGTTTTACGCGGGGACCGCGACGCACACCAGCATGCGCTGGGTGCGTATCGGTGGCTGGTAACCGCGACAGCCACACGCAGCGCCCGCTGAGGTGACGAGCCCCCTACCTGCCTTGGTCGCCCGGTGCCATGCTGCTCCGGGGTCTGGCAGTGACGCCGTCAGGTTGAGGCGTCGTTTCGGCGGGGGCGGCAGCCAGGGCTCGGTTCAACACGTCTTCAACCGATTCAACCAGAACAATCTCAAGTTGCTGGCGTAGCTCCGCAGGCACGTCCTCAAGATCGCGCTCGTTGCGGCGGGGGAGGATCACCGTCTTGATGCCCGCGCGGTGCGCCGCGAGTACCTTTTCTCGAATCCCACCCACCGGAAGGACTTTGCCGCGCAAGGTGATTTCACCCGTCATGGCGACGTCACTTCGCACAGGGCGCCCGGACACAAGCGATGCTAGTGCCGTGGCCATCGTCACACCAGCAGATGGACCGTCCTTTGGCACGGCTCCCGCAGGCACATGGATGTGCACCGCTTTCCCACTCAATACTGCTGGATCAACGCCGAGAAGCTCCCGCGCGTTCGACCGGATGTAGGAGAGAGCGGCCTGGGCGCTCTCCCGCATCACGTCACCAAGCATGCCGGTCAGAATCAGACGCTCCTCGTCGGCAGGCATCATTGTGGCTTCGACAAAGAGCACGTCGCCGCCGGTTGGCGTCCAGGCTAGGCCAGTGGCGACACCCGGTCGGTCGGTCCGTTCGGCGATGTCCTCAAAGAATTTGGGCCGGCCGAGAAAGTCGGTCAGATTATCCGGGGTCACATGCGTGCGCTGGAGCGTGCCTTCGGCGATACCCCGAGCCACCTTGCGGCAAACGGCCGCGATATTCCGCTCCAGGTTGCGGACCCCTGCTTCGCGCGTGTACCCCCGGATGATCAGGCGAATGGCCTGATCATCGAACGAAAGCTCGTCTGGCGAAAGGCCATGAGCCTGGATCTGCTTTGGAATGAGGTAGCGCTTGGCGATTTGGATCTTCTCTTCATCGGTGTAACCGGACAGCGGGATGACTTCCATGCGGTCGAGCAACGGCGCAGGGATCGTGTCCGTGGTGTTTGCGGTCGCGATGAAGAGAATTTGTGAGAGATCAAAGGGAACACCCAAATAGTTGTCGACAAAACTGTGGTTCTGAGCTGGATCAAGCACTTCAAGCAGCGCTGCCGATGGGTCGCCTCGCCAGTCTGCGCCGATCTTGTCGATCTCATCGAGCATGAAGACCGGGTCACGCGTTTCGGCGCGACGCAAGGCTTGAATGATGCGGCCTGGCATCGCCCCGATATAGGTGCGCCGGTGCCCGCGGATCTCGGCTTCATCGTGCACACCGCCAAGCGAGATACGGATGAATTTGCGCCCAAGCGCCCTGGCGATCGATTGGCCGAGGCTCGTCTTGCCGACGCCGGGAGGACCGACAAAGCAAAGGATCGGCTCGCGCGCAGCGCGGTCGGTCGGCGTCTCTATTTCGACATTAGGCCGTGGCTCGGGCTCAATCTCGCCTGGTCCTTCAATCTCAACACCGACATTCGCCGGGGTCACCCGTGGCTCGCGGCCAGCGAGGCGCTCCAGGCGGAGCTTGCGCACAGCCAGGTATTCGAGAATGCGATCTTTGATTTTCTCAAGATCGTAATGGTCCTCGTCAAGCACGCGACGCGCATAGGCGACATCAATGGTGCCGCCGCTTAGCTTGCTCCAGGGTAGGTCGGCCATCCACTCCAGATAGGTGCGGATAATCCCGTGCTCTGGGGAGGCAGGGGGAATCGTAGCGAGCCGCTCAAGCTCACGCTCGACTTCCCGGCGCGCGTCCTCGGGCAGTCCAGCCTCCTCCAACCGGCGCCGCAGCTCCGCCGTTTCGGCGCGACCTTCCTCTTCGCCGAGCTCGCGCTGAATCGACCGGAGTTGCTCTCGCAGGAAATATTCCCGCTGCGCTTTGCTCATCCGCTCCTGCGTCTCAGAGGTAATCCGCTGGCCAAGCTCGCGGACCGCAACCTCGTGCTGGAGCAGCTCGATGAGGCGCCGCAACTTCGTGTCGACGGGGTCAAGCTCAAGGATCTCCTGGCGAGCGGTGCCGTCGAGGGGGATGGTGGATGCCACGAGATACACGACTTGCCGGGGATCGCTCAGACTTTCAGCAGTGCTCGCTAGCTCGCCGGGTAGATCCGGGATGAGCGACACCGCGCGCCGGTACAGGTCAATGACGGCGCGGAGCATTGCTTCGCTTTCAAGCCCAGGGACATACCGGTCGGGCGCGGGTTCAACGCGCGCGACGAGGTAGGGTTCCTCAGCGACAAAATCGAGAATTCGGATTCGCTCAAGACCCTGGACCACCAGGCGGAGCGTGCCGTCCGGGCTGCGGGCAAGCTGGTGAATGATGGCTGCCGTGCCCATGCGGTAAATGTCATCTGGCCCGGCTGGTTCGGTCTTTTCTGTGCGTTGAGCCACGAGGGCGACCAGGCGATCGCGGCGCATGACGTCATCCACGAGCCGGACGGAGCGCGGCTGGCCGACGACAAGTGGCACAACGGCAAGGGGAAAGACGACCGTCCCGCCGCGCAAAGGCAGCACCGGAAGCACATCAGGGATCGTCAGGCCTTCAGGGAGTCCTGGCCCGTCCTGCATAACCATGAACACTCACCTCTCGCTCGATGTCGGAAGTGTCACCTGGAGCAACCCCCGGTCATACCGTGCGCCGGCGCGCTCGGCATCCACTGGCCGCGGCAAGGGGAGTTCCAGCCGGAATGGACCCTGGCGAATCTCGGCCGCGTGATACACCCCCATGGCGTCCGGGGGGCGGAGGTGACGCTGGCCCTCGATCACGATGGCGTCTTGAAACAGGGTGACGTCCACCGTCTCTGGATCGACACCGGCCAAATCAACGGTAATCGTGATTGCGCTGGCGGTCTCGTACACATCGGTGGCCGGCCGCCAGCAGGTCTGGGCAAGGCGCACGCCTGTGTGGCTGCCTTGGAGGATGTCGCTGAATGAGAGAGGGTGGCTTGTGCTCAGCACCACCGCATATCGATAGCTCATTCGCCGGAAACGCATGGGCGGGACTCCTTATTGGGCGTCGGATGGCTCAATCCGACGCAATTCGATCGCTCTCCCTGGCATCCGGAGCCGGAGACCACCGAACCGGAGCAGTGAGCCGAGCGTGAGAAGAAAGACCGACAACGCGACGAGGTGCTGCCAGTCGAGCTCAACGACTCCCCGGAGCACGACTTCTCGTAATGTGCTCGCGATACCAACCTCGATGACCGCGTCGACAGCGACGTGATGCTCCCGCAGGTAGATCAACAGCAGGCGCACGAGCTCAACCATCACCAGAACAAAGAGGACTTCCGCGATCACCGTGCGGAAGTCAAGGTGTGGGGCTGTGGTGTCTCGAACGAGGCGGATCAGCGTTCTGGCCATAATGGCAAAGAGCACGAGCATGAGCGCAACGACGATGATGTCCTGCACCACCTCGAGTGTGCGCCGGGTGAGCTGGTGCACCTCGGTGTAGGGGACATGGGGAACATGTGGAGTGCTGGCGGACGCACGTTGATCCCGTGACCGCTCCTCTGTCAGGGTGTGCATGCGGCTCGCCTCCTACTCAGCGATCGGCAACCGCGCTCTGCGGATCAGCGCGCAGCTAGCTGGCCACTGCTGCGGCGGCTGGGGCCTCCTGCCGCTGGAACGCCAGGCGGCCATCCCGCACATCGATCACAATGGTATCCCCATCATGGAACTCTCCCTGGAGCAAGCGCATCGCCAGTGGCTGAACGATCTCGCGCTGAATGACGCGGCGCAGCGGGCGGGCGCCGTAGACGGGATCGAAGCCTTCGCGCGCCAGGTATTCCTTCGCCGCGGGCGTCAGTTCCAGGCTGATCTTCCGATCGGCAAGGCGACTGCGCAAGCTGCGTAGCTGGATATCGACAATCTGCTTGATTTGTTCAAGATCCAGTGGCCGGAAGATGACGATTTCGTCAATGCGGTTGAGGAGCTCGGGCCGGAAGTGGGTGCGGACGGCCTCCATAACGCGCTCGCGGATCTGCTCCCAGGTCAGGCCCCGCTCGGTAATCCACTGGCTGCCCAGGTTGCTTGTCATAATGATAATTGTGTTGCGGAAGTCAACGGTTCTGCCCTGGGCGTCGGTGAGCCGGCCATCGTCCAGGATTTGCAGCAGAATGTTGAGCACTTCCGGATGCGCTTTCTCTACCTCATCGAAGAGCACGACGGAGTAGGGACGGCGCCGGATCGCCTCCGTGAGCTGACCAGCCTCTTCGTAGCCAACATAGCCAGGGGGTGCGCCGATCAACCGGGAGACGGTGTGGCGCTCCTGGTACTCGCTCATGTCGATGCGCACCAGGGCTTGCTCGTCATCAAACAAGAATTCCGCCAGCGCTTTAGCCGTTTCCGTCTTCCCAACGCCCGTGGGGCCGAGGAACAAGAACGAGCCGAGCGGACGGTTCGGGTCCTGTAAGCCAGCGCGGGCGGCTCGCACCGTGTTGGCCACCGCCCGGATCGCCTCATCTTGATCCACCACCCGCTCATGGAGGTGGTCCTCAAGGTGGATGAGCTTTTCCACCTCGCCGGTCATCAAGCGGCTGACGGGGATGCCCGTCCAGCGACTGACGATGGGGATGCCCGTCCAGCGACTGACGATTTCGGCGATATCCTCTTCGTCCACTTCCTCTTTGACCAGTCGCTGCCCGGCCGATTGTTCCTGCGCCTTTTCCGCCTCGGCAATCTGACGCTCAAGCTCGCTGATCTCGTAGCGCAGCCGGGCTGCCCGTTCCCAATCTGCCTGGCGTGCGGCGAGCTCCATCTCATTGCGCGCGGCATCGAGCCGCTGCCGGAGCTCGCTGAGCTTGTTGAGTTGAGCGAGCTCGTTCTGCCAGCGCGCCTCCAGCGCCGTGGCCTGCTCCTTGAGCTCGGCGAGCTCCCGCTCGATCGCTTGCAGCCGTTGTTTGGATGCCTCGTCCTTCTCCTTGCGCAGCGCCTCCCGCTCGATCTCAAGCTGCATGATCCGGCGGCGCACTTCGTCGAGCTCGCTTGGCATGCTTGTCGCTTCCATGCGCAGGCGCGCGGCCGCCTCGTCAACGAGATCAATCGCCTTGTCGGGCAGGAAGCGATCGGCAATATAGCGATGCGACAACACCGCCGCCGCCACCAGCGCCGAGTCTTTGATGCGCACTTTGTGGTGCTGCTCGTATCGCTCGCGCAGGCCACGGAGGATCGAGATCGTGTCCTCCACACTCGGCTCATCGACATAGACCGGCTGGAACCGGCGCTCCAGCGCCGCATCCTTCTCAATGTGCTTCCGGTATTCATCGAGCGTCGTTGCGCCGATCAACCGCAATTCGCCGCGAGCCAGCATCGGCTTGAGAAGGTTGGCGGCATCCATTGCCCCTTCGGCAGCGCCAGCCCCGACGACGGTATGCAGCTCGTCAATGAAGAGGATGATTTGACCTTGGGCGTCCTGGACCTCTTTGAGAACTGCCTTCAGCCGCTCCTCGAACTCGCCCCGGTACTTCGCGCCCGCGACCAGCGCGCCCATATCCAACTGAATGATGCGCTTATTTTTGAGGTCTTCCGGCACGTCGCCACGGACGATGCGCTGGGCGAGCCCCTCGACGATGGCGGTTTTGCCCACGCCCGGCTCACCAATCAAGACCGGGTTGTTCTTGGTGCGGCGGGAAAGCACCTGGATCACCCGGCGGATCTCCTCATCCCGGCCAATCACCGGATCGAGCTTCCCTTTGCGGGCCAGGTCTGTCAAATCTCGTCCATAGCGCTCGAGCGCTTGGTATTTCTCCTCGGGATTGGGATCGGTCACCCGCTGGCTGCCTCGAATCTCGCGGAGCACGTCCTTCACCCGCTCGGGGGTCAACCCCAACCCCTCCAGCAGCCTGGCTCCCGGTGAGCCAGCCACGCTCATGATGCCCAAGAAGAGATGCTCGGTGCTGATGTACTCATCACCGAAACCGCGCGCCTCGCGCTCCGCCTGCTCAAGCATCTTGCGCGTGCCGCTTGAGATCGTCGGCTCCGCGCTGTACTGAAGCTTGGGAAGGCGCTCGATCTCGGCTTCGACCTGCCGCAACACTGCCTGCGGGCTGATGCCCGCCTTATGCAAGATCTGAGGAACAACACCGTCCGCCTGCGCCAGCAAGCCGTACAGCACAGTCTCCGGCTCAAGCTGAGCCAGGCGTCGCTCCTGGGTGAGTCGTTGCGCAGTCAGGATCGCTTCCTGCGCCTTTTCTGTAAAACGTTGACCCGTCGCCATCTGCACTTCCTTTCCGGCCTCCGCCGGCAATAGCATTCTTACCGGCACGAGGCCGGCTCACGACGCATTCCCAGTGCTCTGGGTGAGATTGGTTACTGGAGAATCCGGCGCTGGTCGCGCTCGTTCCGAAAGCGCTGCGCGCTCTCTGATGCATCGATCAGTCCCAACAGGCGCAACATGTCATCGATGTGCGCCCGCAACTGACCGAGCTGCTCCGCCGCATGGCGATCGCTCCAACCCCGGCTTGCTTCCTGGCGCATTGCTTCGGCCTGGTCCCGAACCTGACACAGCCGGCTTGTGAGTTCCAATGCCAACTGCACGCCAGCGAGATTGAGGCCCAGCTTCTCCACCAGGTGCTTCACCTGCCGCAGGCGCTCGATATCCCGGTCGGAGTACAGTCGGAGATTCCCCGCAGTCCTGGACGGCGCAATCAATCCCTCGCGCTCATACTTCCTCAACGTCTGCGGGTGCATCTCCACCAGTCGCGCCGCTACACTGATGACAAACAGCGGTTCGTTGAAACGTGCCGCCATACTCCCACCTCTCTACTTTCGTCGCTGGGATTATAAAGATTGATACAGACCATGTCAACCATGCTGATAGCGAACCGACCACAGGCAGGAGGTTGCCGTGCTCATTTATGCCCACCGCGGTGCATCGAAGGCAGAGCCGGAAAATACGTTGCGGGCGTTCCGCCGCGCGCTAGCCGTTGGCGCTCATGGCATTGAACTCGACCTACACGCCACGGCCGACGGGATTCCGGTGGTTATTCACGATCGGGACGTGAGCCGCACGACCAACGGGAGCGGAGCGGTCGACACGATGCGCTATGCCGACCTCTCAGCGCTCGACGCCGGCCAGGGCGAGCGTGTTCCGACGCTGGAAGAGGTGCTGACACTGGTCGGGGATCGCGCCCATCTCGACCTGGAGATCAAGCAGCCCGGCATCGAGCGAGAAGTACTCGCCGTGCTCGATCGCTTCCCCGGCTCACGGTGGGCTATCTCATCATTTCAGTGGGAGGTCCTGCAAACAATCCGCTCAATCGCGCCGCCGGCAGAATTATGGGTGCTAACGATGACACTGTCCGACGACGTTTTTGCGATCGCACAGGACCTCAAGGCGACAGCAGTGTCTCTATTTGCACCCGCGTTCACATCCGTTGCCGCTGACAGGCTCGCCAGCGCCGGCTTGCGCACGGTGGTCTGGACGGTCAACGACCCCGCTGTCGCGTTGGAATTGCAGCGCCGTGGTGCCTTCGGATTGTGCACCGATATACCGGGCGAAATAATCGCCGCGCTGTCCGGTGCGCCGTAAAGCGAATGAGCGCGGGAGGGTGTCCCGCGCTCAAACGGCCCGATTTCAATGAGTAGTGGATCAGGCGAGACCCGCGGCTCGTGTCAGCGCCCGGCGAGTCAGCACACGCACCAAGTGAGCGCGATACTCAGGTGAGGCATAAACATCGCCATTCAGCTCGCCGAGCCCTTCAGTCGCGGCATTGGCGGCATTAGCGATCGTGTCGGCGCTGAGCGTCTGGCCCGTCAAGGCGCTCTCCGAGGCGGTGGCGCGCTTGGCATGCTCGGGCGCGCCGGTAACGCCAATACGCACCGACTTCGCGGTGTTCCCGTCCAGCTCGATGACCGCGGCCACGCCAACGACCGCGTAGCCCGACGCGGGATGCGCATGCTTTTCGTAGGCCATGCCGAGGCGCCGGCCACCAACCGCTGGCAAATGAATCTCGGTGATGATCTCGTCAGGCGCCAGCGAGGTGGTGAGCAACCCTACGAACAAGTCGTCGATCGGGATCATCCGCTCGCCTCGTGTGCCAACGGCTTTGACCGATGCGCCAAGCGCCAGCATGACGGCTGGGAAATCGGCGGCGGGATCGGAGTGGGCAAGCGAGCCCCCGAGGGTGCCTCGCGCCCGCACCTGCGGATCGCCGACGACGTTGGCAGTCTCCGCGATGATCGGGTAACCCTGCCGCAGCTCAGCGGAATCCATGAGGTCGTGATAGGTGGTCAGCGCCCCAATCACAATGCTGCCGTCGCCACTCACGCGGATTCCACGCAGCCCCGCGATGCGCCCAATATCAATCAGGGCTGACGGAGTCGCCAGGCGCAGCTTCATGGCCGGGAGCAGCGAGTGGCCGCCGGCCAGAATTTTGGCGTCGGGATTGCTTGCCAGCAACCGAACAGCTTCTTCGACACTCGATGCTCGGTGGTAGGCAAATGCACTTGGGAACACGGTTACTCCTTTCTGTCACAACGCTTCGCTAGCCACCGGTGGCTAACGGCTCGCGGCGCTGATGGCGCGCCAAATACGCTCCGGAGTGAGCGGCATATCAAGGTGCGTGATACCGAGATGCGAAACCGCATCGATCACCGCGTTGGCCACTGCCGGGGTCGCCGCAATCGTGCCCGCTTCTCCGGCGCCTTTCACACCCAGCGGATTTGTGGGCGACGGCGTTACCGTGCGGTCAAGCTCGTAATTCGGCACCATATGGGCGCGTGGCACCGCATAGCTTTCTAATGTCCCGGTCACAAGCTGACCATCGCTGTTGTAATACGCCCCCTCGTACAGTGCTTGGGCCAATCCCTGGGCAATACCGCCATGGATCTGGCCATCAACGATCAGCGGATTGACCACATTCCCAACGTCATCGACCGCAACGTACCGGATGACGTCGACTTTACCGGTCTCCCGGTCCACTTCAACGACGCAGATGTGCGTGCCGAATGGGAAGGTGCAATTGGGCGGGTCGTAGTACGTCGTCTCGTCCAGGAACGGCTCCATGCCCGGAGGGAGATCGTAACCAACATGCGCCGCCAGGGCCACATCAGCGATCGTCTTGGCTGCTTCAGGCGATCCCTTGACGTAGAACTTCCCGTTCTCAAAAACGATGTCTTCTTCAGCCGCCTCAAGCATGTGCGCGGCGATCTTCTTTGCCTTCTCTTTGATCTTTTGGAGGCTGCGATAGATCGCCACGCCGCCGACCGCGAGCGACCGGCTACCATACGTGCCAAAGCCGAACGGGGCGGCAAGCGTGTCTGAATGCTCGATCTCCACGTCTTCGTAGGGCACGCCAAGCTCGTCGGCGACAAGCTGCGCAAAGGTCGTTTCGTGCCCTTGTCCGTGCGGCAGCGAGCCGGTGGTCACAACCACTTTGCCGGTCAAGTGAACGCGGACATTAGCGCTTTCCCACAATCCCGCGCCCCAGCCTTCACCTGGCAAGCCGATCCACTTCGACGGAGCAACTCCGCAAACCTCGACGTACGACGAGAGCCCAATCCCAAGGAGCTTGGTGTCTCCTCGCTCGCGCCTCGCCTTCTGCTCCGCGCGCAACGCCGCGTACCCAACGTGCTCAAGAGCCCGGTTCAGCGCCTGCTCGTAGTTGCCACTGTCGTACGGTAACATCCCCAGGCCGGTGTCATAGGGGAAATCCTGTGGCTGAATGAAGTTCCGCCGCCGGACATCGGCTGGATCAACGCCCGTCGCTTGCGCCACCAGATCGCAGACCCGCTCGATGACATAGGCCGCCTCGGGCCGTCCGGCGCCCCGGTAGGCGTCCACCATCGCCGTGTTTGTGTAGACGGCGGTCACCTTGCAGTGGATAGCAGGGATCTTGTAGCACCCGGCAAGCATGCGGCCGTACAGCGTGGTCGGGATGCCGGCCGCGATCGTCGAAAAATAGGCGCCCAGATTGGCATATGTATTCACCTTGAGCGCGGTAATCTTCCCGTCTCGCGTTGCGCCCACCTCGACGTCGGTGATGTGATCCCGGCCGTGCGTCGTGGTGAGGTAGTTCTCCGAGCGATCCTCGAAGAATTTCACTGGCCGCCCGCCTAGCTTCTTGGACATTGCCATCACCAGCGGCATGTCGTAGTACAGGAAGATCTTCGAGCCAAAGCCACCGCCAACGTCGGGCGCAATGACGCGGATCTTCTGCTCTGGCACACCCAAAACGAACGCCGCGAGCAGCAAGCGGTGCACGTGCGGCGCTTGCGATGTTGCCCACAACGTGTACTCGCCAGTTGCTGGATCGTACTTGCCGATGGAGCCGCGCGGCTCCATGGCATTTGGAATCAAGCGCTGGTTGACCAGATGAGCGGACAGGCGAACCTCAGATCGGGCCAGTGCCTCATTGACCGTGGCCTCATCCTTGCCGCACGTCCATTCCAGCACGATGTTATTCGGCGCCTCTTCGTGGAGTTGCGGCGCGCCAGGCTGGGTAGCAGCCTTCGCATCCACCACCGCTGGCAGCGGCTCGTATTCCACCTTCACCGCATCTGCGGCGTCCTGGGCAAGATACCGGTCCTCCGCTACGACAACCGCGACAGGATCGCCGACTTGATGCACCTCGTTGACGGCCAGCACACGAGGAGTAACAGGGTTGTTCTTCACACGCCCCGCTTGCCAGGCGGCTGGCAAGGGATTGAGATCGAGAAAGTCTTGCCCCGTGAACACACCAAGCACACCCGGCATTGCCGCGGCAGCGCTGGTGTCGATGCGCTTGATCTTCGCGTGAGCGTGCGGGGAGCGCACCAGAACCGCGTGCGTCATCCCCGGAAGCCGGACGTCATCAAGGAAGCTCCCAGCCCCAGTGATCAACCGCGGATCTTCCCTGCGCTTGATCGCTTTGCCGAAGAGGCGTTCCGGTGCTTCAACGGCCGTGGCCATGTCTGTCCTCCTTCCAGGAGAGACCAACTACCGATTGCCGCCTGCATTGCCCACGAATCAGTGACCGGAGTCGCTTCAGATCTCTAGAGCTCCCGGCCGGATGCCACTGCTAGCCGCGCATTTTCTCCGCAGCGTATTGAATGGCCCGAACGATGTTCTGATAACCCGTGCACCGGCAGATATTTCCCTCAAGTGCGTGCCGGATCTCGGCCTCCGTCGGGTTGGGATTGCGCTTCAGGAGCGCTGCGCCAGCCATGATCATGCCCGGCGTGCAGTAGCCGCACTGCAGACCGTGCATTTCCCAAAATCCTTCCTGCACTGGGTGCAGCTGCCCATCCTGAGCCAAACCCTCGATGGTCGTGATCTCCGCGCCATCGGCCTGCACCGCGAGGACAGTGCAGCTCTTGACCGCCTCGCCGTTCATGTGCACCACGCACGCGCCGCAGCTACTGGTGTCGCATCCGACATGTGTGCCAGTAAGGCCGAGCGTCTCGCGCAGAAAGTGAACGAGCAGTGTTCGTGGCTCAACGTCCGCGGAATACTGCTTGCCATTGACCGTCACCGAAATCGCAACTTTCGCGGGAGCCGTCATCGTCTCTGCCATTCGTCACCTTTCTCCTTCCACTACCGTCTGCCCTGGCCGCTTTTGCCACCGGGCGTTACGGCCTACCGGCAACCCTATGGCTCTGGCAACCAGGCGGGTCCCACCGAATGCCCCAAGCCCGACCCTGGCAGGTGTCTGGCGAGTTGTCCCAACGTGGTGGGGCGCTGCACGCGGCATCACCTCCACGACACAGGATCTGGCTGCCAAAGCCAATCAAGCGCTGGGAGTATATCGCTCTATCAAAGAATTGTCTGCATCCTGCGGGATGATGTTCTGCTGGGAAGGAGGTTGCGCGCCGGTGCACCGAGCAGCGGTCATTGCACGCCGAGGACACAACGGTCAGCCGGCGGTAGCCGCTTCGCAAGCCTCATCGAGGAAGGCGCGGTACACGTCCCAACACGGGGCGGCACACGGGGGCATCGTCACGCTTCGGATCTGGCCGGTTGACGGGTCAACATCCAGATCAGGCAAGCCAGGAGCAGCGATCTGCCGCCCGCTCGGCAAGACAAAAGTGGGACTACCCGGCACGCGTAGCGTTTCCCACCCCTTCCGCGACTCGTCAACGACAAACTGCTTGGCAACGCCACGGTCGAAATCGGCCTCAAACCGGGCTGGATCCAGACCTATCACGCTCCTTGCAAGATCGAGCAGGACGTGCCGCATGGAGATGCACCTGCCATGCCCGAAGAACGCGACGCGGATCTCCCATGCCAAATCGTCGGCTTGGGATAGGCCCTGACGCTCAGCGCATTTGACGGCCTCGAACGCCGGCCAGATCGTGACGGGCCAGGTGGAAGGCAGCCCCGGCCATGGTTGATACGGCAGATCCGGCTCATATTTTGCCAGTTCCGCAATTTCTGCCTCAACGAGCGCCATCGGCGTCGGCTCGCGGTTGACATACTCCAGCGCCAGGCACCGGTGCACGATCGCAACACGGCCAGCATAATCGTCGCGCAGCCGGCGCCAGCGCGCGTGCGCCACGTACGCAAAGGGACACGCAAGATCGGCATAGAGCTCAATAAGCTTGACCAATGTCTATCATCTCTTGCCGCTTCGCTGTACGTTCCAAAGCTTCCGCACCGAACACGCGATGCAACCGGGGTTTGCCACTCATCACGGCATAGCCTCCGGCGTCGCAGGCAAGCTGAGATCACCGGACAAGACGCTATGCACCTCGGTGACGCCGAGCAACGGTTTGGCCGGATCCGATGTAGCTACACGCATACTGGCGGTAACAGCATCGAATCGGAATGACGTCTGCCCGTGGACCCGAGCAACTGGTACCACCACGATGACATCGCTCCCCTTCAGCACCACCGGGAATCCCGGGGAGTCGAGATAGATGGGGAGACCCGGGTTCGTCGGCGGAAGCGCAGCGGATGCGTCTCCACTCACCGCTACCACGGCAAGACCGGCCGGGGCGCGCTCGTCCTGCCCGAGAAGCACCCAGTGGCTATGGTAGTGAGCCCCATCATTGCCGTAGTCCCCGTCGCCGTTTTCATCCCAGAAGGGAGTGTCATCGAAATCGGGATGGGACGTGACGGCCAGGGCAACGATGCCTTCTGCTCCCTTGAACCCGACATCGGCTGGCTGCAATGTGGTCGGGAAAACGTAGCCGATCACAGCCGCACCCTCCAGTGCTCCAGTGGCTTCAGGCACGGTCCCTCCTGCCTGACCCGCCACAGACTGGCGGAAGATCAATTGCTCAAGCTCGGCATCAACGACCACACGCGCTCCGGTAATCAGGAGATTGTTGTCCACCACTGGAGTTCCGGCTGGCGTCTGTGCCCGGGCCGCACCCTGCAGAACCAGTCCAACCAGTGCTAACCCACCTGCCCACCGCAAGGCGCGCATGATGCGCAGCAGACACGCGGACGACATTGCGGCATCCCGTTGACCGTACTGCATGACCCATGCCTCCTTTCGCCTGATCCGGCATCTCGTCCCATATCTAAGCTTCACGTCTGCCTAGCCGGAGGCTCGTCCGGCGGCAAGCCGCTCCCACTGCCAGGCTTGATCCTCAGCCGGAGCGGGAACAAAGTCCGGGCAGTCGATCCGCAGGGCTTCGTCGCCAAATGGCGCGTCCACAAACGCGCAGTGGTGGGGCCGTGCTTGGTCCTGATGAACATAGGGCCGGAAATAGCGGCAGTTGACGCACATGCTGGCGATTGGAATGGCTCCCCGGTCTTGCAAGGCACGAATCATGGCGATGATGGCTCGCAGTAAGGTCACCTGCTCACCCGGGGACAGCGCATCGACGGCTGTCAGGAGCACATCCATCCAACCAACCGCGACCGCCGCAACCTCCTTGCCCGATTCGGTCAGGCAGATGCGGGCAGCGCGGCCGTCAGCCGGATCGGTCAACCGATCGATATATCCCTTTGCCGCGAGGGCAGCGATCGAATCGCTCACGGTCGCTGCGGTCACCCCCAACGCTTTGCTGATATCGCTCGGGCGGGCACCTTGGGGCCGGTTCAGAAGATAGGTGAGGATTTGGCCTTGCGTCGGGGTAAGTCTGGCGCTGGTTGCGCCCTCCCACGCCCGGTGGCGCGCAGCTAAGCCAAGCTTGGCCAGACCAACCGCCAACCGGCTCGCCAGTGTGTCGGAGAGGTCCTCATTCACGTTCACGTCTGCCTCCGGCATATACTTAGGAGTCCCAAATTACTTGTATCACTCGGGTAGCCCTGCGTCAAGAGGTCGGCTCCAGAATCTCTAAGAAAAGGTGTGCCGTCTGGCTCTACGACGCACGTGGAACTCACATCCTGTCCCGCAGTCAATCTGGTCCTCGCCGATCTCGTCGCCCCAATCACCGGCGGTCGGGAACCAATAGGCGGGCGTGCATCTGCTTGGTCCGCTTACAACCGGATGGTTTGAACCGGGGCGCCAGATCAGCAGCCAGGCTCAATGCTTTCACGACATGCTCCGTTCCACCCACACGATCCTTAGCATCATTCTTCAGGACTGCTCCTGACGAGCGGCGCTCGCCCTGAGTCCGGACGCTTCATCACGACATCATCGAGACATAGATGCAGTCTGATGTGGCAGAGCGAGACGTCCTTGACTCTGTGCTACGCTTTCGCCCTGGCTGACCTATGGGCTGTGGTATGCCCGGCGCATTCCCGGGTTTGGAGCTGTCGATTGGGCGTGTCGTCGTCTCTTGAGCCAACGGTCGAAACGGAGCGACCCTCCGCAGAGTCGAGCCCACGACGTTGGCACCTCTTCACTGCACTTCAGCGGTATCCAGCGTATCGCCGCCTCTGGCTAGGTGCATTTGCAACCGCTCTCGGCCAGTGGATGCAGTCAACGGCCCTCGGCTGGCTCGCACTCGAGCTGACAGACTCAGCGTCGTTTGTTGGCATCGTCGCGTTTGTTGCTGGCGTGCCGTTTCTGCTGGTTTCGATACCCGCCGGTGTCCTAATCGACCGGTTCGACCGACGCCGGGTTCTGATGGCATGTCAGGGATTGACGGCGTTGCTTGCGGTGGTTGTCGCGGGCGATGTGATTGCAGGTACCGTGCGGCCCTGGCATCTCCTCGTCGCTGGGTTTCTTAATGGCTCCCTGCAAGCAGTGCTGTCGCCCACGCAGCAGTCACTCGTGCCACGCCTGGTGCCCCGGCACGACCTAACGAATGCTGTTGGGCTCATGAGCGCCGGGCAGAATTTGACGCGCGTCGTCGGTCCGTCAGTTGCAGGTGCGGCCATCGGGCTTTTTGGCACAGGAGAAGCATTTCTGTTGCAGGCCGCGGCTTTGATCGTCGCGCTGGTCCTGATTGGCACGGCCGCAATTCCCGTGATGAAAGGCACTGCTGCGGTGCCGGTTCGCAGTGCCTTCGATGGCATGAGGCTCATTCTGCGCCGGCCGGATCTCCAAGCGCTGTTCCTCCTTGCCAGCATCCCGACGTTTTTCGCGTTTCCCTATATGTCGTTCCTCTCTGTCTTTGCGCGCGACGTCCTGCAGATTGGACCGGAGGGTCTCGGCTTGCTGCTCGCCGCCTCTGGGACCGGCGCGGTGGCCGGCTCGCTCCTTGTCGCATCGGGAGGACAACCCGCAAGAGCCGGCCGAACGATCGTCATTCGGACTGTCGCATATGGCGTGGTGATTGCCGGCGTGGCAGCTTCGCGCTCGGTCTACCTCAGCCTTCCCCTCTTACTCATTGCCGGGCTTCTCGGAGCCAACTTTATGAGCGCGAACAACGCTTTGCTTCAGCTTCGCATTACTGACGAGATGCGCGGGCGAGTGATGGGCGCATACATGCTGACATGGGGACTCATGCCACTCGGCGCGATGCCGATGGGCCTGCTCGCTGGCGCAGTGGGGGCCCCCATCGCCGTGGCATCCGGCGCTGCGCTCACCTCGATACTGGTCGCCCTCGTCGGCCTAACGTCACGAGGATTGCGCGACCTGTGAGCATTCCCCTTTCACGACTCCTCGGGCGAATCCGCTCGTGCCGCGATCAACTCGCGCACGATGCGGGCAGTCTGGCTCTCGAGTTGAGGCGCAAGCTCGGCAGCGACCTCGCCAATTTCTCGCAGCCGCTCGCCGAAATTCTCGACGGGCGGCAGCAATGGTCCTACGGCATCCCGCAACTGAGCGCGATACCAGGCTCCTAAGCGGCGCCGCACTTGATTGGTTGATGGCGGCGCTTCCCCAAGCTCTGCTGATGCCGTTTCGATCCATTGCCGCAGCTCACGGGACATCACGCGGAGTCCACCGACATGCTCGATTGCCGCACGCTGATTTCTCACCACTTCCACATCCGCGTCCCACTGCCGGATCAGATCGAACGCAGAGGGAGCCGAAGCGGCTCTGGCCATGAGCTGTTGGCGCACCGCCGCCTCATTCAAGGAGACGTGATCATCAGGCCCGAGCAGCGGGCGTACCGAGTCCAGCCAGCAACCGACTGCTGCCCGAGCGAGGCGGAAGTAATACAAGCCAGCCAAGAGACTTGACTCATGCGATACCGGCAAGGCATCAATCGAGGCCAGCACCGGCATGAGACTTGCCCCTTCTAAATCGCTGAAGAACGCCACAGGGTCGACCGGTAGCATGATGACTTCGTCCGGCTCAACCGTGGCGCGCACGATACCTTGCTTGCCTTGCAAGATGAGCTCGGTCAACGGACAAGCCGGGCTCAGAAAGACGCCCGGCAACAACGTCGTGCCAGGAGGCACATCGCCCAAGAGCGGCTGAATGTATGCTCCTAGGCCCAGCATGCCCTCGACAACCGCCGGGCTCACCTGCTTCGATCGCGCCGTCTCAACGGAGAATTTCGCATCGGCCGCAAGGAGTGCGGGCCGGCCATCCCGGCTGCCGAAGATGAGCAGGTCAGGATTCTGCAAGCCTCGCTTCGAAGCAATTGACGCAATGCGCGGCTCATGATCAAGTCGAACAACGCGCTCGACGCGCAGGGGTGCAGCCTTCCGGTCGGGAACGGGAAGCAGCCGTCCTTCCCATTTTCCTGCCATTTCCGCGCATACGTCGGCCCAACGCTGGCCAACCAGACCGCTGGCTCCACCCCGGTCAGCCAATACCATGACATGACGATTGAGAACCGCCGAAATAAGATCCCCTCCAGGTAACACCTGTGAACGGATAAAGCGATCATCAGCCATGTGAATCGTGTCAAAGCTCCTTATCAAGAAACGCCATGCTTTTCACTAGACGAATGCATGTGGGCACACGTCTGCTCAAAGCATACCAAGCCGGGCTACACGCTGGCTGAAGCGGTGCTAAGATTGGCGGTCATGAGCGAGACACCGGCTTCCCGCCACTCCCGGCGAAACCGCAGCACCCTGGACGTCCCGTCCCCCCTTGATGCGTTTCTCCTTGATTTCTTGCAGTGGCTGGCTCAACGCGAGCGCGGGCTGAGTCTTACCCAAGATGGGCATCTGGTCGCTGAAGCCTTTGGGTGGCCACCGCCGTTTGTCGAAGCCCTGCTGGTGAGCGCTCGCGCACGACGGCTCATCGCGCAGGAGGATTCACGCCGTGGCCGGGTGACTTGGCGCATTTCAGAGCGTGGCCGGGCCTGGCTCGCGGCACACCAGCAAGTTGAGGCGCACCAAACTGAGGAGGACGCCCAGCCTCCGGCCATGCCGGCGGCATCAGTGGAGCATTTCGAGTCACTGGTTGGTCTGTCACAATCCCAAGGTCTCACGTTCGATGCACGAAGGAAGGAAGGATCATGACCGAACATCGCGCAGTGAGCACAGGAACGGGCACGGCTGAGCGAGCGCCAACTGGCGCCGAGCTGGCAATCGCGATGCTTGAAATGCACGACGTCGAGGTCGTTTTCGGCATTCCGGGCGTGCATACTCTCGCCCTTTACGATGCGCTCTATTCGTCGTCCATCCGGCATGTTCTGGCCCGTCATGAGCAGGGTGTCGGATTCATGGCCGATGGCTACGCGCGAGCCAGTGGCCGTCCCGGTGTTGCGCTGGTGATCACCGGACCGGGGGTTACCAACATCGCCACGCCGATGGCCGAGGCTTACACCGATGGGTCTCCCGTCCTCCTCCTGTCGTCGAACAACCCGCGGCCATACGTTGACCAGATGCGCGGCTGTCTTCACGATTTGAGGGATCAGCTTGGTGTCACTGCGGCGGTCACGAAGTGGAATCGCCGGGTCATGCGGGCGCAGGACGTTCCGGACGCGATGGTTGAGGCGTTCATGCAGCTCGGCACTGGCCGGCTTGCGCCCGTCCACGTTGAATTTCCCTTGGACGTTCTGGACGAGCCGGCCGAGCGCTTTGTGAAGCAGACACCCGCGTTTCCAGAAAAGATTACGCCCGATCCGTTGCTGTTGCGAGAAGCCGCGGATCGGATCAAGCGGGCGAGGCGAGTAGTGCTGTATTGCGGCGGCGGCGCTGTCCAGGCTGGCGCCCGGGAGTATGTGCTATCCATTGCGGAGAGGCTGGGGGCGCCGGTGCTCACCTCGATTATGGGCAAGGGCAGTGTGCCAGAAGATCATCCGCTCGTGCTCGGCGCACTCTGGTCTCCTGGCAACGCGGTTGACGATCTCGTCAAGGCCGCCGATTGCCTCGTTGTGTTTGGCTCCAAGCTCGGAGAGCAAGCAACTTCGGGATTCCGGTTTCCCCTTCCCGGCGAGCTTATCCGGGTTGATGTGGATGAGCGTGAATTGACGCTCAATGCTCAGCCCTCATTGCCGATTCTCGGGGATGCCGCTCTCGCCGCCGAAGGCATAGCGGAGATTCTGGCCGGGGAAGAGTACCAAGCGGAGTCCTTCCCTCGTGACCGCATTGCGGCGGCGCGGCAACAGGCCGAGGCGACGGCCTACCACGCCGAGCGGCGAGCCTACGTTGACGCACTGCGCCGGGCTGTGCCGCGCGACGGCATCCTTGTCACCGACATGACCCAAATGAGTTATGTCGCGTGTGCACTCTATCCTGCCTACGAACCGCGGACGTTCATGTTCCCGTCGGGATATGGCACGCTGGGATTCTCATTGCCGGCGGCGATCGGGGCAAAAATCGCCCGGCCGGACGCCGCCGTCGTCTGTGTCATTGGAGACGGCGGCTACCAGTACACGATGGGTGAGCTAGGAGTTGCCGTGCAGGAGCGCCTGGGAATTCCCATCGTCATCTTCAACGATTCGACCTACTCGGCGGTGAAGGAAGCCCAAGCCGAATCGCGCGGCCGGCGCTTTATCGGCGTGGATCTAGTCAATCCTGACTTTGTGGATCTCGCCAAGGCGTATCGCATTCCTGCCGTCCGCGCTGACAATCCACACGCACTTGAAATTGCGATTCGCGACGCCCTGAGCCGGGATCTGCCAACGATCATCGACACGCCGATCGAGCAATGGGTGTAAAGCTCGCGTTCAAGCGTCGACTGGAGTCGCTGCGCCTCGGCCGCTCAGCGCGACGCGGCGGGCTCTCTTGCTGCGCTCGCCATCCAGCCAGCCATCTGCCCCGCGCTTCGCGAGCGCGCTGTCGCAAACAGACTGACTCCAGGGCATAGCGGCTTGACCTGGAGCATCGCGTAAGCAAGGGGGATTACCGGCAACGGTGATCGCGTGATGACGTGCCAGGCGATTCTGCCGCTGGGCGCCGGGTGCGTGAATTGGCACCCGGCAGACCTCAAAGAGTCAGAAGGGTGTCATCACGCTAGCGCAGCGCTGGCACTCAGCGCGCTCCGCGCGGCCACGCTCTCCGGTCACGCAGGAGCCAGAGCGCGACCGCGCTGAGCCCGGCGAGGCACAAAAAGCGTCCAACCCAGTCCCAACGATCGGCCACGTACTCCAAGTCAATCGTCACTGTGCCGCTGGGCACTGGCAACGTCATGTAGCCATCGTCCCGGCGGGTGAGCGGCACAGGCTGCCCGTTGACGGTCGCTCGCCAGCGGGGGAACCAGTTGATCCGCGCGAGAGCAATGCCTCCCGCGCTGTCGCCAGTCACTTCAATCTGCCCTGCCTCAAGAGATAAAAGGTCCAGATTGCGCTCACCAACCGTGACGAGTGTTCGTGCGTCCCGCACGCGATAGACCGTAAAGATTCCGTCCCGAATCCGCTCCAAGTGGGGAGCGCTTCCGGCAGCAACCCATGCGTCATGAGTCCGGGCCGTATCGGCGACGACAACCGCCCCAATGCCGTGGCGGGCAAGAAATTCTGGCGCCAGCGCCTCCGCGATCCGAGCCGGAACATAGGCGTGTTCTACCAATGGGTTATATGGTCCCACATGCCACGTTTGCCAGTACCACAGCCAGTCGTCATAGAAGAACCAGCGGTCGCTCCACAGGGGCGCCCAGAGCTGGGTATGCCACGTCAATGGAGAATCGAGCGGTGAGCCAAGGACGAGAATCGCGGTTCCGCGCCGCGCCTCCTCATCGGCAACGGCGATCGCGGCGCGCAAATCTGCTACTGCTGGCGTCGCTGCTGATGATGTGGCAACCAGACCCCGGTCTTTTTCGGGAATGAGCGAGACCGGGCGTATCACGTACGCCAGCAGCACGAGCCCAGCGATGGCGACGCAGGCGATATCCCGGATTGTCGGAGGTAAGCGCAACGCCTGCCTTGCTCGCTCAGCGCCCCAGCCAGTCGCCCAGGCCGCGAGGTAGATGACGAGGAACCGCTGGAAGGGCATAAGGCGCGTCGTTTCAAGCTGCTGAGCAACGCCGCCATCCGCTGACGCCAGTGTCAACACGCTCGTGACCATGGCATAGGTCACTAGCGCGCTGGCCACAGCCGTCGCGTACGTGTGACGCCGGGCGACCGCCGCCAGGATCAGACCAACGACGCCGGCCACTGCAACGGGGCCCGAGACGGCCTCGATGCTCGATCGCCAGTAGGCATCTAGATCGCCATACTGTTCATACCAAACGAAGTAGTACAGCGTGTGAAACCGAACCAGTGACAGCAACTCCGGCGCCGCAACCATTGCTGCGACACACGCTGTGGCACTGAGCCGGGCACCGACGCTACGAGGAGCGGGCCGGTTCTCCCGGCTGGTAAGGAATACAGCGAAGGTCCCCCCGACCGCAGCCGCTCCGAGCGCGACGGCGCTCCGGGGGTTGGCATAGATGGCAAACGCGGCCATGAGCGCAGCGCCAGCGCCATCTCGCGCCCGTCCTTTTGACAGAAACATCGTGAGCAAGGGCAGGAAGAGGATCGCGGCGGTCGCGCCAGTGACATTCGTGATCAAGCCCCACTCGACAAGCTCCATGGAGCCCCCTGACCACCACCAGCCACGCACCGCAACATGAAGGGCCAGCGCCACAAACGCCACGCCTGGCGACAATCCGTCGCGCCGGGCCAGGAGCAGAAATGCCAATCCGGGAAGGAGGAAGATGAGCCAGACGGCGATCTTGTGGACGACCGCCATCGGCAATGCACCCAAAAGGGCGACCCACAAGCCGGTTTCGAGAGCAGCGGTGCCGAGTGGGTAAAAGTCGGCCGGGTATCCGCCTTGGTGATGTCCAATCCACCGCAGCAGGTTCCCATCAGCAAGCGCCCGCCGAAACGTCTCAGCACGCACAACATGAAAAGGGTGATCAACCGTGCCATAGGCGTCCGGCAGGCGAACCGTCTGCCCATCCGGAAGCTGGACATCGGTCCAAATGGTAAATGTGTTGAGGCGGAGGCCCACCCACAACGCGAACACTACAAAAGCGATTGCCCACGCGCTTGGCAGTGCCCGGCTTGCCCAGGTAGGTCGCACCTTGGACACAGACGCTCGCCAATCACTCATCGAGTGGTGTGGCAGTCTGGTGGTGCACAAGCATGGTGTCAGTCGATGGGGAGTTCACTACGCCCTCGGGTTCCTCAGCATGACCGGCGTGGAGCGCCAGCCAGAGCGCTACCAGCGACCCCCCGGCGACAACCGTAAGCATCAGGAAGTAGGTTACTGACATCACTCCTGGCCACCCAACATCAGGGAGATCGTTGCGCAACCGCCACCATTGCTCCCACACGTACCCTCTGCCGCGCGCTGTCATGGTTTGATAGGTCTTCAAGCGAGCCAGAGCGATGAACCCGGTGAGACAAGCGGTGAGCAGCAGCCAAAACAACCAGCGGGGATCGTGATCGTTTTCGCGATTGCGGCTTTCGGTCCTGCTGGGCTGTGCCGTCATCAGACCCATCCTCCCAGCCGGTACGGAATGATGTACCCCGAGTAGATCACGAGGTTGAGCACCAGCAACGCGAGCAGCACGACGGCCTGGCCATAATGGCGCCAGCCGGAGGGGATGACCGTCCGCAGGCCGAGCATAACCACGATTGCCAGGGCGTTGATTGCCGGGAAATAATACCGAGCCTGGGTCAGCTCGAACTGGGTGCCGAACTGCACGACCGCGAGGTAGGCAACAATGAGGGTGAGGACGAGCACGCCCACCGCGACTCCCACCCTGCCTTGACCTTCACCACTGCTTGCGCCGCCGGCGCCGCGCCGCCGCCAGCGCGTGGCCCCGCGAGCGCTGTAGAGCACCAGGCCCACGAGCGCCAGGATATGGGGCACGGCAATCGCCCAGAGCAACCCATTCGCCAGGTGGATCCGGCGCCACCCAAATTCTCCCCAGGTCTCGCGCCAGCGCCAGACCGCGAAGTCACGATTCCAGAACAGTTCCCAGAATCCAGGCTTCTCCCGCCCCCAGTAATTCCACCATTGCAGCGCTTGCAACTGCGCAAATCCATCGAAGTTGCCATAGGTGCGATACATGTGCAGGTACCAGGGCCAGGCCAGGAGGGCGGCAATGCCTGCCACTATCACCCCGCGCGCTAACCACGCCCGCACGTTCCGCATCCCCACACCTACGACAATAGCCACGGCAATGAGCGGGGCCGCGGTCATGGACGTCCCTTTGGCGAGCAGGGCGAGGCCGAAAGCGAAGCCCAGCAGCACGGCGGTGCGGGCAGGGAACTGGTCACGAATCCCGGAGACGAGCAGGTACAAGATCCAACTGAAGAGCGCGATCGCGAGGATGTCGTTGTTCAGCATCGCTGCTTCGTAGGAAATCTGCGGCTGAAACGCGACATAGGCGGGGACGGTTATCGCGAGAAACGTGTCACGCGGGAAAAGCGCCCGGACAGTGAGGTAGGCGAAGAGGATGGTCAGCAATCCAAAGGGGATGGCAGCAAACCGGAAGAGGTACAGGCGAGTCTCCGGCGACGCACCCTCGCTGAGCCAGTAGAGCGGTGTGAGCAAGATGTAATACAGCGGCGGGTGTGTTGCGGCGTACTGGTAGCCAACCGGCTTCAGGCCCACACCCATCGTGTAAAAGACGACGTGAAAGGGGCTGCGGAGGTAGGCTTCATTATTGGGCTCACACCGATCCCAATATAAGACATAGAGGCAATAACGGTAGAAATAATCGGGGAGATAGTCCCCAGGAGGAGGTGGTGGATTTTCAACATTCGGCGGGGGCCAGTCAGTCATATCAGGGAGCACCGGTATTCGATGCTCCTCCGCCACCGTCTGCAAATAGGCGTAGTGGGCAACCTCGTCGTGGCCGGTGAACGGCGGGAAGATAATGACGTTAAGTGCCTGCTTGGCCAGATAGATGACGAACAGAACAAGGAGAAACTTGCGTGTCACTGGCCACGCGCCAACGCGCAACCGCGTCTGCGCTTTCGCGATACGTGCAGAAGCTAAAAGCGGCGCCTTCTGTGGGCTGGCCGGCGTCGCCAGCTCAACCATGGATGGAACTCCGACCATCTGGAAATCTGGCAGCGATCACTACGTTCTCGAATGAGCGCTGCCAGGAGATCATGCCTACCGCCGGGCCGCGCCGGCTGGCTCGGCCACGCGCTTGATCTCGTGATATTCCTGCTCTGCGTTGACTTGGTCCAGATCGTGGTGCTCGCCAAGAACGTTCTTTGCTGCGAGCAACCCGGTTTCGATCGAGTGGTCTGTGTTGTTGTACCGGAAGGTCCCGTACCGGCCAATGATCTGCAGGTTTTCCAGTGAGTTGATGAACGCCTTTATCTTCGCCAGGTGTTTGTCGTATCCGATCACATACGAGGGGTACGCCCTAGGGGCGCGAACGATAAAGCCACCAAGCACCTCGCTCCGGTCAATGAAGTGCAGGTCGTCAACCAGGTGCTTGACCGTCTGCTCGACAAGTTGCTCCTCACTCATCGCCCAGATCGAATCCCCAAACGAGCAGAAATACTCGACGACCAGCGAGGTGTAGTCATCGGAGGGCACCATCGCTGGGCTCCAGTTCTTCGGCTCGTGGAACCGGCCGAAGAGGATGTTCCGGTCGTGCACGTAGAGCCAGGTGTCGTGGGTCACTTGGCGGCGCTTGAGCATGATATTGACGGTGATGATGTTGCGGAACGTCAGCTTATCAGCAGCGTCCAAGACTTCCTGCGGCGGTGGTGGGTCAATAATCTTCGCGAGCAACGTCAAGGGAATCGAAGAGATAAAGTGAGCCGCTTCGATGCGCTCACTCCCCTGTGGCGTGCTCACCGTCACTGCGGTGACACGATTGCCAACGCGATGAACGCGGTCCACGCCGGCATTGAGCCGGATCTCGTTGCCCATGCGCACGACAGCGTCGGCCATGCGCTCCGAAAAGCGGCCGAACCCGTTGCGCGGGTACATGAACTCATCGATCAGGCTGACGACCTTCCCCTTCGAGGGGATAATGGCGTCCTTGACAGCCGTCCACAGCGACATCCCTTTTGTGCGCTGCGCCACCCAATCTCCGCTCATCTGGTCACAGGGCAAGCCCCAGACTTTTTCCGAGTATCGCTGGAAAAACAGCCGGTAGAGAGTTGGGCCGTACTGGTCGATGTACGCATCTTCCATCGAGATGACTGGCCGGGGGCGAATTGTGCGGCGAACGCGCGTCAGGAAATAATCGGCCATTGCCTTGGAGGCTGTCACCGGACCAATCGCCTTGAGCGCATTACTGATCTTCAGCGGGTAGTCAACATAGCGCCCATCGAAATAAATGCGGCTAATGCGGTTGACCCACAGCAGCTCCTCGCCAACAACCTCGCGGAATAATTCGTTGAGCTCATCATTCTTGGTAAACCACCGGTGACCGCCGATGTCGAACTTGAATTCGCCATGCTCGGTTTGATGCCGGATGGTACGAGCGAGGCCCCCAACGAACGGCGCCTTCTCGACGACAATGGCCGGTACGCCGGCCTTGCTGAGGACGTAGGCTGAGCATAGTCCGCCAGGCCCTGCTCCCATGATCAACGTTGTGCGATCGGCAGCCCCCGAGGATACCCGCGGCTCAATGCGCTCCAGGCCATTAGACGGGGTTTGACCGTTGGACGGGGTTGTCATCGGTGTTTCGTCCTTCCCTGGCTCTCGTCTATCGCTGTGCACAAGGATGGTGCCTGACCCGTGCGTTTGCCCAACCGGGCGGCATCATCCAGGGCTGCAACTCGAATTCGCTGGACACGACAGCGCGCCGGCCCTCTGATGACGCGCCGTGGGCTACTGTATACCACCGCTTTCGCGCCTGTGCCATTCACGACCGCGTGATCCTAGCCGGCTGTCTCGCTCGGCGATGCCGCGTTCGGTGAGCACCGCGACAATCACGCCAATCAACGTCACGCATGCCACACTGAGCACAATCAGTGCCACCTTCGCTGCCATGGCATCTCCTGTCCGTCGCTGGACGAAGGCCCTAAGGACAGTCCAGCCGGTGAGACGGGAGTAGCTTTTGATACTCCAGAGTGCGATCACGGCATCCCGGTTGCGCGGTCCCGTTTCAACCCAGACATAGTAGATCTTGCCGGCGGAGCCGCGAATCTCTGGAAATCGGACCGTGATAAAAGGATTCGCAAATGGCTTCTTCACATGAAAGATGCGCTCGGCGGGAAGGTTCAGGGGGATCTGGCGCACATCGGGAGCCCCCGGTTCCGCTGGCCGGATATGGATGGTGAGATCGTACGTCTGTCCGGGAGTGTACGCTCGAAGATCGAGATCGAGCCGGTTGAAGTGATCGTAATTCGGTCGAATGTACCCGCCACTGACCGCGATGGCGCGCCGGAAGTCGGCAGTCAGGCTGAAGCCGTATGGTGCGCTGTGGCGCACATCAACGGGGATCACCGTGGCAAGGCCAGCCACGGCGATTGCCCCAATCAATCCAGCGAACACCGCGTACCGCGTCATCGCTATCTGAGATCACTGCGCTGGCACGGTCAGTGCGCCGTAATAGAACGGAATAACAAAACGCACTGCCGTGATCACGTTGAGCACCACCAGAGCGCCGAACAGTGCGAGCGGCAGGAAGGGCCGCAGTGGCTTTGGCAAGACCGTGGCATAGCCGGCGGCCGTAAGCACCGCGAACCCAGCCATTCCGGGGAACGCGAAGCGAGACTGCGTGAACTGGATGGTTCCTACATACAGGACACCCCAGACGAGCCCGGCCAGCCATAAGCCGATCAGCCCCATTGCCTGCCACTGGCGGCGGGAAAGGCTTGGGCGCTGGCCGTGCCGGTGCCTGACCACATCGTGGATGCCGAGCACCACGAGGCCGATCCCCGCAACAGCCCACAACCCATAAATCCAGCGGTAGGTGCCAGGATCAAAGGGAATCAAGCGCCAGCCGAAGTTTCCCCAGAAGTCCTCTAACCTGCCACGCCAGAAGACGGGCGACGTGATCATTTCCAGCCATCCGGCGGCTTGCTCCCCAAAGCCGGGAATATGCCGAAGCCGCTGAGCGCCCGTTGGATCGCCGTATAAGAGATAGGACCGGGTAAACCATGGGGAAGCGAGAAGCAAGGGGAGTCCAAGACCAAGCGCTATCGCCTGAGCCAATCGTTTACGCGGCCAGCCGCCGTCCCGCGCAGCAATGGCGATGCCGGCGGCAACTACGGGCAGCATGAGCCCGAAGCTCACCTTGGTCCAAAGCCCCAAACCGCCAATCACACCCATCGCCGCAACCCGGCGGGTTGTCATCTGTCCGAATAAGCCAGTGAGAACCAGCAAGATCAAACACGACGCGAGCACAATGAGGAGAATATCGTGATTGACGATCGCTGCCTCAAAGGAAAACTGGGGCTGGAGGGCGATGAAGATTGGGACAGCCGCCCGAATTGGCGGGTCATCCGGGAAGATCGTCGCCGCAATGCGGTAGCCAAGCCAAACGGCAATCGCTCCCAAAGCAACCGAGACCAGGCGAAGCCCGATGAGCTTGGTGACGTGATTGCCGGGGATCAGCCAATACACAGGTACCAGCAGGAGATGATACAACGGCGGCTGGATGACCTCAGCGTTGTAGGGATAATCCGCGACAAACGCTTGATAAGGCACAGCCCATGCTGGAAGGCGCGTCTTTCCCACCACTCCAAGACCATCACCGTGAGCCAACCGCTCCACATAGGCGAAGTGATCTACCTCATCATGCCCGGTAAACGGACTAAAGATGGTGACAAGCAACACCCCTTTGAGGACAAACAGCATGAGCAGGCGTGCAAGCCACCGCGTGTCGTTCATCGCCTCCGGGCGACCATCAACGGCGACTGCCACCTCGCTGGCTGGCTGCCTGATCCGCGCCGCGACACCGCATCCCATGCTCGTCCCACAGAACCGCGACGCTATTCCCGCCACGTGATGAGGTTGTTCAGGGAAAAATTCCACAAAGCAGCGAGCCCCGCTCCGCACAGGTTCGCCAGCAGATAATGAACGTCAAAATCATGGACAAGGAGCGAGAGCACACCGAAATTGATCAGCAATCCGACGGTATTGATAGGAAAATACATGAACAGGCGGTGAAGTATCGGCCCGCTCCCGCGATCATGCCAGGTCCATCGCTCATTGAGCGCGAATGTGACCGCCATGGAAAGAAGGATCGCGGTTGGTGAGGCTAGCGAAAGGCGCAATTCAACTTGATCATGAAAAAGAAACAAACCACCTTGATTGACAGCCAAGCCAAAGATGCCTACGAGGACGAACTTCTGAAATCGCTGAGCCAGCGTCCATAGGCGGACGGCGGGTTGTGGCCAGCTCTCGGTCGACATCACGGTTGTATCTGCCTCCCATCGTTCATGGTGATCATGCCCCTGGCTTCGGGTCGCTGACGATCAAACGCGATCAAGAACGATACCACGTTGCATACCATCTGCTCGCTCATGCACCGAGTCCGATGGTCGTCTTCATGCCCATGGGCGAGCACGAAGATCGCTTGCTGGTCCGGTCCGGCTGACGCCCGAAATGCATCCGGGATAATGGCCCGGTTCGCGGCGCGATCGGGAGCAGCCTGCACACAATGCGCTCTGATGGACAGAGCGAAGACTCACCAGCACGTGGCTACCTAACAACTCATTCCCGATGCATTGGATCGCGAGAATCTGCACAGATTCTCGCTTTGCAACTCGTGGCTGTTGGAGACGACGCGTACGATCATCGTCCAGTAAAGCCAGAACACGTTTGCATGATCCATGCCATCATGGTAATGGCGTCTGGGTACTGCCTCGGGGCGCCGAGGTCAGGCCCAGCAAGCCGCAGGATCGTGCTGTACGGATGCGTTACGCCTTGCTCAGCGAGCGTAGCCGCCCCTTCGGCTAGGCCGCGGCATCCTGCGCCGTCTCCTGTTCGAGCAGGCGCGTCAACACTGCAATGGCGCGCTGGACCTGAGTATCGCCACTTGCGCTGAGCTCATTTGTGGAGACATCCGCGTCGTCATAAGGGTTCAGCGGATCAACGCCTGGCTGGAGCGCAACTTCGATTGTTGGCTCAACGCCCTTGTGCCACATCTGCTCACCCTTTGGCGTGAGCCATAGCCCCGTACCCAGCACCAGCATCGAGCCATCTTCAAGGGGGATCGGCGACAGGACCGTGCCTGTGCCAAACGTCGTCTCACCGATGAGCTCGGCGCGGCCATTGTCCCTCATCGCCACTGCCACGATCTCGGCAGCAGACGCCGAGCCGCCATTGATCAGGACCACGAGAGGCAGATCCTGCCCAGGCCCCGCTCCAACGGTTCGCACCGGCTTCGGCTCGCCATCTCGCTCTTGGTAGAGGTAAATAACCGATCCTTCAGGCAGGAACTGACTGGCGACACCGATCGCTTCAAAGACCAGGCCTCCAGGATTGTTCCGCAGATCGAATATCACCGCGCGAGCGCCCGCTGCTTTCGCACTCTCCAGCGCCTCGCGCACAGCCCGAGCCGCACCAGCAGAAAACTGGTTGAGGCGGATCATCGCCACACGATTTGGCAGCATCGCCCAATTGACCAGTTGCAGCTTGATGCGCTCGCGGGTGAGCACGACGGTGTAAGTACTGCCGTCACCGGCCCGCTCAAGCGTGAGCGTAACGGTTGTGCCAACTTCGCCCGTCAGCGCGTCGCGCAAGCGGATCATGCTCATGCCTTCCGTTGATTCACCATTGATCTCCAGGATCACGTCTCCAGGCCGCACACCCGCGCGGTCGGCGGGGCCTCCCTCAACCGGAGCAACGACGACCGGCCTGGAGCCCACGAAATCGAGCTGAACGCCAATTCCAATCAGCTCTCCTCGCTGGGACGCCTCATACGACTCGGCCTCTTCTGGCGTGAGGAACGTTGAGTGTCCAGCATCGCCAAGGGCATCAACCATGCCCTTCGCCGCTCCGTACATGAGCGCCCGGTCGTCAATCGCTGCCTGGTCAACATATTGCTGGTGAATGAGATCCCAGGTCTGCTGCAAGGTTTGGAATTCTGGCAAGTCCGTGAATGACGACGATGCGCCGGCATCAAGCCGGGGCTGGACGATGAGCTGGTTCGTCATGCCCCCTGCGATGAAGACTACCGCCAAGAGCGCTGCCAGCGCCAAGCGTCTGCCAGGCTCTTGCACACGGTCTGAGCTCGGGCGTCCTGTGCGTCCGAACAGCGTCCTTTTGATCACCTTGCTCACTCCTGCTCAACGCCCACCACGGCAGCGCGATACTTCCGGCATTCCCTCGTTGCCAAGTGTACGCTTTCCCCAGCAGCACGGTTCCAAGGCGTTCGGTGAGGACCGCAAGGAGAAGCGATATGCCAAATCGGGTGCGAATCTACTCAGGCGCGCCATGGGAGCAGATCGTCGGCTATTGCCGGGCAATGCGCGTTGGGGATCACATCGTCGTCTCCGGCACCACGGCCATGAAAGACGGCCAGCCGGTGGCGCCGGGTGATGCGGCCGCGCAAACGCGATTCATCCTCCAAACGATCGCTGGTGTCCTTGAGCAAGCTGGCGCGTCAATCGCTGATGTTGTGCGGTACCGTGTTTATGTCACCGACATCAGCACCGTGGAGCAGGTAACCAATGAGCTTGCCCGCGTCTTTCAGGATGTTCACCCAACGTCGACGCTGGTTGAAGTGAGTGGCCTGATCCGGCCAGAGCTGGTTGTCGAAATCGAGGTTGACGCCATCGCCGGGAGCGCGGCGCCAGTGGGCGATGATTGGCGGGCGGGGGCGAAGGGCTAAGGACGGCGGGGAGGACTCGGGAGACCACGAGTGCCTCCCCTACCTATGGGTGCTACACCCCCACTGGTCGCCGCACGCCGACCGGCGACCTCCAGTGGGCATACTCCGGTTCTTGCCCGCGCAGAACGCTGGCAAACAGCGACTCTAGCTCACGCGTGACCGGTCCAATGTCACCGTTGCCAACGGTGTATTTATCAACCGAGACGATCGGGCTAATCTCCGCGGCGGTCCCGCAGAGGAAGACTTCGTCGGCCACATATAACTCGGTGCGATCGACAGTGCGCTCCTCGACCGGAATCCCAAGCTTTTCCCGCGCAAGCACCAGGAGCGCATCGCGGGTGATGCTCTCCAGGATGCTGCTGGTCAGGTCGGGAGTGATGAGGCGGCCATTGCGCACGAGCATGACGCAAGCACCCGGCGCCTCGGATACCTTGCCCTGCGCGTTGAGGATCAAGGCCGTGTCATACCCGTCCAAGATAGCTTCCATGCGGGCAAGCTGGCCATTCCGGTAGTTGGATAGGTTCTTGACCCTAGGCGGCATGACATCCTCTGAGATACGCCGCCATGAGCTGACCTTTGCGTGCATTTTCAGGCCCGTGCCGAGATGCGATGGCATTGGCCTGGTCAGAATCTGCAACGCCGTCCGAATCTCGGGCCGGTCATAGCGCGTCGTGTAGGAATCGCGCATGTACGCCAGCGGGTAGATATAGGTGTCCTCGCGGGAATCGTTGGCCCGGAGGAGATCGAGCGTTGCTTCGATGAGCGCATCAATCGAGTAATCAACCGGCAAGCGCACCAGCTTCATCGAGCGGTGCAAGCGCTCCAGATGCTCCCGGAGCCGGAAAACATAGAGCTCGCCTTCTTGGTCATTCCAATACGCGCGGATCCCCTCGAACACCGCACCGATGGTGGACCACCCCAATTCCGAGACGTGCACCGTCCCGTCCTCCCAGCGGCACCGCTCTCCATTGAGCCAGAGATACGTTGGATGCGTGGACACCTCAGCTGCTCCTCCCTCGCGAGCCAATCACGTGCGGTAAGTATCGCATGGGCCCGACCGGGACAAAAAAGCCGGGATGCCCGGCGGGGCACCCCGGCATTCGCTTACCGCACCTACCAGAATTGCCTACTCGGCCGGCCGCCCCTCGATGAAGACTTTCGTCAACATGCGGAGGTAAATATTGCCGTCCGGCACCACGTACCCCTGCTGGTTGACCGCCAGGCCCTTCACCCAGGGCTTGAAGACGTACTGGTCGAGCCGGTAGACAAGCGGCATGTACCCGACGTCTTCCTGGATGATCTGCTCACATTTGCGATAAATCTCTAGCCGCTTCTGTGGATCGGGCTCGGCCTTACCGGCAAGGACCAGGTCGTCGAATTCCTCGTTCGACCATGCCTGGCGCTTGCCGGACGCCTTCCGGCTGTAGAACATGTCGCCGTAACCATTGTTCGGGTCGGGATAGTCGTACCACCAGCGGATAAAGACGAGCTGCCACTTGTTCTCAAAGAGCTGCTGGACGAAGTTGGATTGCGGGACGGTTTGGATCTTGACATCCATGCCAAGGTTCTGCTTGAGCTGGTCAACGATGTCGTTGGCCATGATGTCGGCGTTGTAGTTCTCCTCCGCTGCCCGCATCCACATCGTGATTTCTGGCCAGTTCTTGCCCCCTTCGAACTCTGTCCCTTGGAGCGCGGCCATCGCCTTCTCTGGATCGAAGTCCTGGATGGTCTGCAGCGTTGGATCGTCTAGGAAGCCGAACACCCCCGGCGGCACCATGCAGTAGGCCGGTGTCACCAGTCCATTGGTCACCGTCACGAGCCGATCGCGGTCGATCGCGTGGCTCAGCGCCCGCCGGACCTCGAGCTTGTCGAAAGGCGGAATGCCGTTCGACGGAAGCATCATCCAGATACCGGGATAGACATACGGCTGAAGCTGCTGGGAAAGCTCAGGATCCTCGCTGTAGCGCTTATAGTCGGATGCGCTTAGGACGGTCCAATCCAGCCGCTGGTCGCCGGTTCCGCTCTCATAGGCGAGAACGGTGTTGGCCGCCGGGATGATTGGGTCAATGACCTTGGTCAGCTTGATGTTCTCGGCGTCCCAGTAGCCCTCGTTCTTGGACATCACGACCTTGACGTCCGGCACCCATTCATCAACCTTGAACGGGCCGTTGGAAACGATCGGGCCTTTGGTGCCGAGGGCCCACTCATTGCCATACTTCTCGACTTCCCACCGGGGAGCAGGAACAGCGGCAAGGTAAGCGACGACCTGGGGGAAGAACGCGCGCGGTCCTTCCATGGTGACTTCCAGGTTCCAGTCGTCAATGGCGCGGACGCCGAGGTCTTCGGCAGTGGGGATCTTGCCGTGCAGCGGATCGTCGGGGTTGTCAATCGGGGTCTGGGTATTAAACGCTTCAGCGTATTTGATGTCGAAGAGGAAGCCTGCGTAGGGCGCGCCGGTCGCTGGGTCAAGCTGGCGGCGCCAGGAGTAGACGAAGTCGTGCGCTGTCACCGGGTTGCCATCGCTCCAACCCTTGTTATTCTCGCGAATGTGGAAGGTCCAGACGGTCGCGTCAGCGTTTGACTCCCAGCGATCCGCCCAGTCTGCCGTGGCGACAAGGTTTTCATCAAAGGTAAGTATGCCAGCAAAGGTTTCAGGCTCGGCATTGCAATAGAGGTTGGCGTTCCAGTCAAAGCTCACGGGGTTCTCGTGCAAGGCGTCGTTGTAGAAGACCTGCTCCTCGCCTGCCTGTGGCTGGACATAGCGGAGGCGCCGCCGGCTGGTCATTGGCGCGGCGGCAGCGCGCCCGCCCGCGGCTAGGCCAGCGCTTCCGGCCATTGCCGCTGCAGCCACCTTCATGACGTCCCGGCGACTCATGCCTGCTGCGAGGAGACGCTGCTTCATGATCTCCAACTGCTCGTTGAGATCGGGCTTGTCGGACACCGTCTACCCTCCATGGTTTGCGCGAAGGCCCCGGCCCCACTGCCGGCGCCCAATCCGAGCCGGGCAATCGGTTGTGGGCTCGATGGGCCAATGCTACCAAGTTCATGTCTTCTTGCAAAGATGCGGGCATGTCCATTTGGCTCCCGGCGTGAGCGTCCACCGTGTCAACCGTGAACCTCGGCCAAGGGAACCACCATGCCCGTGGCGCTCCCGATCGGACGCCAACTCTTCGCAGGCCGGCAACCGGGACGCTTCGCATCGTAAGGTTCGTCACCAACACGTTAACGCAAGCAACGATTCGGCGCTGCTCCCGTCTTGGCATGTGGTGTATAGTGCCTTTCTACAGAATGATCATGCGGATTGCTTAGCCAGGCCAAGCGCGCTGCAATGATTCTGATGAAGTGGCTCGACATCCTCCTAGTGGCGTTACTGGCGCTCGGCCTCGCGCATCTTGTCATAGCGTTCTGGCGGAGGAGTCGTCGCCCGGCAAACGGTCCGTACTGGAACCGCCTCACACTCGGTCTGGTGGTGGGTGCGGTTATTGCTGTCGGAGCTTGGCAGGTCTACCAGCATGCGGGCACGTCCCGCTCGGCAGTACCATCCGCGAGCCGTCTTTCGGCGACGCTTGTCCCGGAAGCTGTGGCGCCGGTCATCCTCGCCGCTGGGGACATTGCGTCATGTGAATCGAATGGCGATGAAGCGACAGCGCGCCTGCTCGACGAGCACGAGGGCCTCGTGTTCGCGCTAGGCGATACGGTCTACGAGGACGGCACGCTCGAAGAATATGAGGACTGCTACGACCCGACGTGGGGACGCCATTTAGAGCGAACGCGAGCGGTTCCCGGCAATCACGAATATCACACCCCTGGCGCCGAAGGCTACTTCACCTACTTCGGAGCGGCCGCAGGTGAGCCTGGAAAGGGATACTACAGCTTCGATCTTGGTGAGTGGCATATTATCGCGCTCAACTCGGTTTGCTCGCATTTATGGACCAGGTCACCGCAGGGCAGGTGGTTTGATGGATGCTCTACTGGGTCGCCCCAAGAGCAGTGGCTCCAGGCCGATCTTGAGGCTCATTCCAATGTCTGCACGCTTGTCGTCATTCATCATCCGCGATTCAGTTCTGGCTCAGGGATCAACAATGCGGTGCTACCGTTTTGGCAAGCGATGTACCGGGCTGGGGTGGATGTGGTCATCAGTGGCGACGCCCATCATTACGAGCGATTTGCTCCCCTTGATCCGTGGGGCAATCGCGATGACGAGCGCGGGATTACGCAGTTCGTCGTGGGCACGGGAGGCCGGAGCCTGCAACAATTCAAGGATGTTCTTCCTCACAGCTTGCGTCGCGGAACGGCGTACGGAATTCTTGAGATTACACTGCATAGCACGTGGTATGAATGGCGGTTTCTTCCGGTGAGAGGAGAGCAGTTCACTGATCATGGCCGCGCCTATTGCCATGACTAGCGTGGACCCGATTTGCCGCCCACCGGCTTTCGCATGTCTCCTCTGCGACGTGAGCGTGCCAAATACCAGTTCAGCGTGCACAATGAGGCATGAGGGCCTGTACTATCGGTAGAAGGTTCGAGTCACGATTCCGTCTGGCTGGCGTGGGAGAGCGCGATGCGAAAGCGACTTGGCTACGTCTGGCTCGTCGCGGTTATCCTGACAACCATGTCCGCGTGCGGCTCCACGCGCGAGAGCGGCCTGCGACCGGATGATTGGGCCACGATTGGCGCGTATCACCGGGAGGTGCAATCGCTCAAGACACAGGTGGCCACTTTGTTGACCGCCGTTCCAACACCCGTTCCGGCCACGCCGGTTCCGCCGTTTGGTCAGGCATGGCACGTGTCGATCCTTGATATGCGGACCGCCCCGTCGCTTCCCGACTACACGAGCGAAGCGAACCAAGGTCTGACTCTTGAAGCCCGGGGACAGTTTCTGGCGATTCGCCTTACCGTCGTCAATGCGGGCTTTGAGCCGGTTCAACGGTTCCCCTGGTGGAACTTGCGGCTGCGCGACCCGCAAGGAAGGATGTTCACTCCCGACCGGAGCGCCACTACCTCGTTTGTGGTCGCAGAGACCTCGATTCGAGAGCGGCGCCCAGAGGCATACCAACCTGGCTTGCCATATGAAGAAGCGGTGGTCTTTGATGTGCCGCCGGATCAGCACCAATTCGTCTTGGTCTCAGCCGATCAAACGTTTACCCTCCCGCTGCCACCGCTCAACGCCACCCCGAGTCCGCCGCAGTAGTGTAGGTGACACTCGTTGCAGCGCTTACAAGCTATCCGGCATCCCGCACCACTCCCTGAAGCAGGCACGGTATTGCAGCCTGTAGACGCCGCTTACGTCCTTGATGCATCCTAGCGCAGCGTACACGCTCAAAGGCCTTGGCATTGTTAGAGCCATGACGGAGACATTCGTTGCTTGAACCGTCCTAAGGGCATCCGCGCCACAACCGAAAGCTGAGGCTGAGTCATGATCAAACAGAGAGCAACGCGGCGCCAGTTCTTATCGGCCAGTGCACTCGCCGTGCCGATCAGCACATTCGGTCCGCTTCCCCAAGTTTTGGCGCAGGAGCCAATCGCGATCGGCGTCGCACCCGCGCCCGATTGGTCCTTCACCGTCGTGTCGATCGAAGATCCCTATACTGGCCGGATCACGCGGCCATCGGAGCCAGACCCTGATGCGCGGTTTGTTGCCGTTCAGGTGATCATTACGAACGCCTCGGACAGTCCACTCGATTTTCAGGTGTCCGACGTTCGCCTACGAGACGCGGATGACATTGAATATCAAGCTGGTGAGGCCATTGGCTCCGAGCCTAGACTCGTCTCACAAAATCTTCCCGATGGAGAGCGTACCCGCGGTTGGGTCTGGTTCCAAATACCGCAAGGATCACGCGTCAGCGAGGTGCGATTTTACGGGCCGCGACCGGTGTTTCGCGTCAGAATCCCTGAAGAAGGGACGCCAGAAGCCGGCTAGCTCACCGTTCCAGCCATCATGGGGAGCACCGGGTGGCACGAGTGCCATGACCGTAGACAGAGCGAAACCCTTCGTCAGGCTCTGGTCGGCAGATGGGCGAGCAAGCTCCGATTGAGCTATCACTTCGACAACCTGCTTGAGATCATCGCTGTGACCGGCGCACTCGATCTCTACGCCTGCTTCCACGAGGCCATGGGCGCTTGCCAGTTGCGGGATCGGTGAGCGGTTCCGTAGACCAAGTGCCGACCTCCTGGTCCATGTATGGAGCGTTGTCCTCGCCAAGCGCCCGGCTGATCTGTTGCCAGATCCCCGCTCTCAGCAGGTGACGGTAATACCGCTGGACCGTGCGCCCTGGTGGAAAATCGTTGGGCAAAGCCTCCCAGGGCACATCAATACGCTCGGCATAACGAATGGCGTTGCACAGGTCGCGCGGGTCGTACTTGTGGAAGGGCTGGCGAGGAGGCAGCAAGGGTGCAACGATCTCCCACTCGTGATCGGCCAGATCGGTCGGGAATCGCCGCTGCCGAGTCGCCACGTTTGGCGCCATCATCGCAGCCATGGTCGAGCGGTCCCGCGCGAGTTGAGTGGAACCTGATCTCGTTTTGGGCCTCCGCTCCACCAGATGCCGGAGCTGGCTCGGAATGATAGCCGGCCCGAATGCCTGTCCGGCAGCGCAAGCGAGCGTGATCAGCATGAGCACCAGCAGGATCCCCGTTGGCGACCAGAGGCCCAGGTATATGCTTGCCGACGCGATTACGATGTCCACCGCGAAGCTCGTCGCTCCGGCCACTGTCCACTTTGCGACTGGATCCCGGATACCGATAAGGCCGGCGACAGCCATACCCGGACAGACGGCGACAAACCAAAGCGCGATAGGGAAGCGCACGAACGCAGGAACATCAACGACCGCAATCACCGCGGTAGCGAGCACCGATATCGCCAGCACGGCTGGCCACAGGCGTTGCCGGACGGTGAGGCGCCGCGCTCGCGCAAGAGCAGCCGTTACACCCATCGCGTGAAGACTTCGTGAGTTGCCGAATCGTTCGACACGTGGAATCATCGTTCAGCCATGCGCCGGACCTCATTCGATGAAGAGACGTTCATATCGCGGGTCACGGCACCGCATGCGGCTTGCAGCCGCCCGCTACGGTCCGCTCTGGTGAGAATCCACCGCCATCAGAATGACCGCGTCCGGATTGCTGTACACCACCTGAAAGCGATCCGAGGCGACCAACGCATCCTTGAGCGTCTGAAGCGGAACAGGCAGGAGCCCAAACATCTGATCATTGGCGATTTGGCTGCGCGTGATGAGCAAGAAGGAAGCTGGATAGGCCTGATCGTCCATCATCGAGTGAATGCTTTCAAGATCTGGCTCAGCAGGATCCGTTGACCGCCATTCGATGTCGTCGGCCAGCGTGCGATAGCGAAACTTTTCAAAATCTTGGTACTTCCAAGGAGTCTTGACCGTTCCGGCAACGAGGAGCGAGCCAGGCGGCGCAATTTCGTACAGAACCCGCGCAGCTTCGTATTCGTGTTCCGTAAAGTAATCCATGCGCTCATTGCCATATCTGGTCAGGAAGAACAATCCGCTCGCGGCGAGGCAGACGAGCACGAGCGAACCAGTGGTCAGCCAGGAATCACCAACCTGGCTGTCACGGTAGAAAATCGCCGCCGCGAAGAAGGCCATAAAGGGCAGCGAGAACAGATAGATGCGCAGCAGCATTTCGCCGCCATACGACTGGAAGAACACCAATGGAAATGGCACGAGCGCCAGGAGAGCAAGGGTGAAATCACGGTGTCCCTTTGACAGGCGACGCAAGCCGCCAATGAAAGCGACCAACCAAAGCGCGACCGTCATTGCCGTGCGGGCGTAGACCACCATGACGTGTCCCGTGCTCCCGCTCAGGCGGCTCGTCATGTTGGCAGTAACCGTCTCGCCAACGGCTCCAACCTGGCTTGTGATGTGCTCTGCATGCCCGGCGAAATATGCCTCCGCAAAAAACCGGAGCCACGTGACCAGAATGATGCCCATGATGATCGGCAACGCCGTGAGATTGCACCGGTTCAGCACCACCAAGGCGGTAACGGCGCCAAGCAGGGCGAACGGCGTAAGCTGGTGACTCGCGACGATGGCCGTGAACGTGGCAACAATGAGCACGACCAGCGTTTTTCTTTGCGCGGCCGAAAGGGAGGTCATGGGAAGATCGGCCGGGGCAATCCATTGGTAGAGCCGCTCTGCGCGCCCTACCGGCAACCGGAATCGCTTGAGAAGCCGGAATACTGGGTGCGAGGTAGACGTAACCTCGAACCACGTCAGGAGAATGGCGAGGATCGTAAGGAACAAGAAGTAGCTGAATCCCTGAGGAGAGAGGTAATCCTGGCCAATCCAGTTCGCGAGATAGAAGGTCCACACGGCCAGCCAGATCAGCCGGGCGTCGGTCGTTCCCCGGCGGAAAATCATGATCAGGGGACCGAGGTACAGGAGGTTGAGCACGACTGGCGTCCAGGCCACAAGTGGCAAGGCGCTCGGCAGATCCAAGAGGCGCGTCAGGAAGGCCAGCCCGATGAAAAACCCGGGCCAGTTGAAGTAGGCGTTGATCCGAGAATCGATGCTGCCATTGCGCAGGATGTACTCCGTGACCCCAACGTGCTTCCACGCGGACTCGAATCGAGGCAAAGGCTCTACCAGCGCCGTGATGCCGTACAGCATGACGACGAGCGCGAGCACGTGAAGCACCACGAGCGGAGTCCGCAACGGCTGTGCCCGGAGACACATGCAGAAGCTGACATTGAGCACGGCGACGGCGAGGAAGACCTGTACCGGCAGCACCGAGATCAAGCCATAGTCGTTCATCCGGCTCAGATCGATGTCCTGCAGCGCGTGGAACCACAGTGCCATCGCCACGAGGACGACGACCGGTCTCAGGCCACCAATGTGAGCAGCCAGGTCCACCGTTCGATGATGTAGGCGGGTTCTCGGTACGGCGACGTTGATCATGTTGTCCTGGCCCGATGAGCAACTCAGATGCCATAGTACCTGATGCATGGCGATTCGTTAAGCCCTTTGGACAACGAATTTTCGTATTCGAGGCAACCAGGAGCGCGCATGAGCGTCGAAAGAGACGGCATAGACTCAGACGAATCGCCGCTCGGGCAGGCATGCGACGTGACCATCATCGTCAGCGACTTCCATCTTGCCGCGGGGTTCAACGCGCGGACAGGGACGCGCGATCCGCTGGACCTCTTTTTTCACGATGCGGCAGTTGCGCGGTTCCTTGAGTTCATGCGGGAGGATTGTCAAGCCCATCAGCGGCGCTGCCGGCTCATCATCCTCGGCGATCTGTTCGACGTACCGCGCGTGAACCTCGGCTGGCAGCCGCGCAACCCCGACGAGGCGCTGCACGCCGTGCTTGCGAAACTCTCCCGGATTATTGAAGGGCATCCAGAGATTTTTGCAGCTCTCGCCCGCTTCGGCGCCACCGGATACCCTATTCACCTTGTGCCAGGCAATCACGATCTGCCGATCATGTGCCCGGATGTGTCATCCTGGCTCGCATCCTCGCTGTCAGCCCTGGTACCTCATGGGGAAACGCTGACCATACGAGTCCATCCGTGGATCGTCTACGAGCCTGGCCTCCTGTACGCGGAGCACGGACATCAATACCACGACATCAACCACCACCCTGCGTTGCTCACCCAGGCCATGCCCAGCGCCTGGCTGGGACAACAGCCAATTGGCGCCGCGTTCGATCACTTCGTCATGCGCCTGGCAGCACTGTCTGGCGGCGCAACGTCCGATGCTGCGAACGTCAGTGCGCTCCTCAAACAGATGCTTACAGCTCCGCGATTAGCAGCTCGAGCAGCCCCTTTCAACGCTGAATTCTTGACGGAGCTTGTTCGCCGGCTGGCAGCGGCACCGGCGCCCTATCGGCCTGACCACCGGGCAACCTACCGGAACACGTTGGTCGTCTCGCATGCTCCCCAGATAGGGCTCGAACCTGACACGCTCATCGCGATTGATCACATCGCGGCCATGCGCGCGGCGCAGCTCCGCCGGCGCCTGGCAGGCGCGCTTGTGACCTCTTTGGCATCGTCCGTTTCCCGGCTATCTCGATCACGCGGCCATGATCGACCAGGGTTAGATGGTGCAACAGACCAGTTAGGAGCTCATCCACGAGACCGGCTCTCGCTGGCCCCATCCCGCCGGTCTCGTTACCTGTATCAGGCCGCTCGTGCCATCCACGACGTGTTGGCAAGCGTGGGGCATCAGGTACCATTCTATGTCTTCGGCCATACCCATCACGCCGAGGTGATCCCGCTCTCCTCCGCAGACCAGCCACCGTTCTACGTCAACTGCGGCAGTTGGCTCCGCGGTCCAGCAAGCGCACACAACGCCACCAGCCCAATCTTTCCGTTTATCTGGATTGAGCATCGAGGAAGCGCACCTCCGACAGCCCAGTTGATGCGCTGGGACGATGAAGAGGGCCGGCCGGCGGTGGTGACCCCGCCAGCCGGCGTCTCGTCCGCCTCCGTCATGAGGCCAGGAGGCGGCTAACCGCGATACTCGTACGCCCCAAAGTCTGGCACGGCTTTGCCGTCGCGGTTCCCGTCCTGGGGAACTGCAACGCCGTCAAAGTCCTGGGTGTAGCCGGCACTCACTCCCCGGTCAATTGCTGGACTGGTCGACTGGAGATGAAGGTCGCCAGCCGCGCCATTCACGAACTTGGGATCGGCAACGAGGCTATGCGGACCCATGGTGAACTGGACGATGCCGCCGAAATAGAGGTTGTAATCCTCATCAAACGGGGCATCGGCATAGCCCGCTTTGACGACCGCCTGAATGATGTTGTTGCGCATCGTCAGGATATCTGGACCACAACCAGCGTGGCAGATAACTCCCTGGCTGGACGAGCCCGTGAGTAGCACGGTGTTGTTGTAGAGCCGGGTCCGGAGTACTGGCCCGTAGCTGCTGCTCGCGCCCCGCGTGACGAGGAACGTTGCGCTCGCGAGCGATCCGCGGACGACGTTATAGGCGAAGGTATTATCCGCCGACCGCGAATTCCCAAGCTCCGAGAACGTATCGTTGTCGATCGCGAGATTGTGGTGAATGTGATTGTTGCGTCCGCCGTAGATCTCGACCGCTGCGCCGTCCCGGCCATAGTCGTAGGAGAACGCATCCGATCCAGAGATGGTGTTGTAGGCCACCTCGGTGTAATCGCCGCGGATGAGGATGCCGAAGGCGCCACTGTCATCATTCCCGCCCTGTGTCAATACCGACATCCGGTTGTTGTCAACGATCTGATTGCGCAGGATGCGGTTCCCAGACGCGCCAGACCGGACGTAGACGCCGGCGACGTTGCCTGTGATGACCGTGTTCTGGATAACGTTGTTGCTCCCGTACACATCAATGCCCGACCACGAGCAGTTCTGGATCTTCAGCTCCTGCAGGGTGACGTAGGACCCGGTCAGGGAAATACACCCCGAGGAGCCTTCGATGATGGGTAAGTCACCACTCCCATACGCGCCAATGACGACCGGATTGCTGGCCGTGCCGCTCCATTTGACCGAGAGCTTGCCAGCCCACCGGCCGCCACGCTTGAAGAGTAGTCGATCACCGGCCGCGAGTGATGCCGAGTTGGCTTTGGAGAGTGTCTTCCACGCTGAGGTCGGTGATGTGCCGCTGTTGGCGTCATCCCCGCTCACGCTATCGACGTAGTAGGTCTTTGACCCGGTCGTAGATGTGGGCGATGGCGTCGGTGTGGGAGTTGGCGTTGTGTTAGGCGTCGCCGTTGGCGTTGGCGTGGTGGCTGGCGTTCCCGTCGGCGCAGGCGTTGGGGTTGGCGTAGCCGGCGGCGACGATGGCGCGCTCCCCGCGCCGACCGCCCGCGGATCATAGCTTGTGTCGATCGCTAGCTGCGGCGAGAAGGTCTTCGCAATGCGATCCCACGGCACGAGTTTGAAGTTCTGGTTGCCGCCGTCATTGGTATTGTCCTGGGCGACAAACAGCCCCGAGCTGTAGGCGCCTCCGAGGTTGACGTTGGTGACGTCAATGCCATCGGTGTAGGTCACGGCGTCGACCTGACCAGCCTCGACCTTGAATTTGCCCACGTAGGCATTGCCGCTGCGCGTGTAGACCGCAAACTCGTTGCTCCCCTGGCTTGAGGCCAGCAGATAGCCCGAGCCGCCATAGTAGATCGCCAGGCCCTCGATGTCCGCCGTGAGATGGCCGCCTCCCACCGCATCGACTTGGGCACGGCCACTGCCGGCATCCGGCTCGGCGCCATACCGCCAGATGGCCACGTCTTCCTCGGCGATGTAGAGCGCGCCCGTGCCGTCATCGGCGACGCACCCCTCTGTGGTCGAGCCGATGGAGATCGTTCGCACCTTCTTGGCATCGATGCGCCCCCCGTTGTCGAACAACTCCCACTGCTGGTTGGTCCCGCTGTTATCCCCGATGAACACATAGTACTTGCCAGTGACCGGGCTGACATACATGCACAACCCCGCGACGCCGATCCCCGTGCTCAAGGTCCGCGCCGTGACCTCCGTCAACCCGCGGCTGCTCGGATCGACCCGGTACAGCCGGATGCTGTCCGTCGCCCGGTCACTGACCGCCACCACCGTCACCCGGCTGCCGCCGAGGAGGAAGTTGTAGCGGAGATCGACGTTGTTCGGTTGCACCCCCGCGTAATAGGCGATCTGGTTCCCACTAAGATCGTAGACGGCTAACCCGCCAAGCTTGTCCGTCCCGATCACGGTGCTGAGGGCCGGATTGGTCGGGTGAATCCAGATCGCGGGATCATCGGCCGCGTCACCGCTGTGAGGCACGGGCGCAGTCTCGCCCGCCGCCGTGACCGTGCCGCCGGCTGTCGGCGTGCTGGAGCTGATGTTGACGGTGACCTCGACAGGCGCCGAGGTTCCCAAAAGCGTTGTGCCATTGTAGGCCTTGGCCACCCAGCGATGTTTGCCATTGGCGGCACTGGTGACGGACCAGGAATAGGCAAAGGGAGCCGTATCTTCCGTCCCGGCCAGCGTGTCGTTGTCGTAAAATTCGACCTTCGACACGGTCGTCGCCCCCGTGATCTCCACCTTGATGGTGACCGTTTGGGCCGTCGTCAGGGTCGTGCCCGACGTCGGGCTAGTGATAGTGACCGTCACCCCAGCCGGCGTCCCGGTCGCAGTCGGCGTTGGGCTGCCGGCCGGAGTCCCGGTTGCGGTCGGGCTCGGGCTCGCACCAGGGGTATTGGTTGCGGTCGGGCTTGGGCTCGAGGCAGGGGTTGCGGTAGGCGTCGCTGTTGGCGTTGTTGCCGGGGTTGCGGTGGCTTGGCTCGTACCCGGAATGACGATTAGCTGCGGAGGCGCGGCACCCTCCCGCGAGGAGAAGACGACGCCATCCGAATGCGTGTTGACGATCACGAGATTGACCGTCCCATCACCGGCAACCAGCGCGGTGATGTCGTAATCCACCCAGGCATTGACCGGTACTTTCGCCAGCTCTCCAACAATCCCTGTGACGCGACCCGGACGGTTCGACCACGTCAACGAGGTCTCCTCCCAATTCGGCGCGGCACCATAGATCTGTGTAGGTACGGTCGTGCCGTTCGTGGCGTACAGGCGGAGGATAGCCTTTGTCACACCACCGCCAGTCCCTGACACCTGGAACCGCAGGAACGACTCGACAACCGGCGAGTGGTCGGAGACGAGCGTGGTAATGCGGCCATAGTTCGAGGTGGGATTGTCCTGCTTGACAAGGGCATCCGCTTGAGGGGCTACCACAATGGCCCCTGCGGGCAGCGGCGGCGGCGCGGGTGCCGTGGCGGTCGGCTGTGCTGTCGGCGTCACGCTGGTGCCTGCGGTCGCGGTGGCGGTTGCCGTGGCAGTCGGCGCCGGCGCAACGGCCGAACCGCTACCCAGCGTCAGGACGAGCTCGGGCGGCCGTGTCCCCTCACGAGAATAGATCTCGACGTTGTCACCTGATGTTGGTACCAGGACAAAGCTGAACGTGCCGTTGCCCTTGACGTGAGCGCTGACATCAAACTCGATCCACACCTCGTCGCCCGTGGCGCCCTGGTGCACGGCAAGCCGGCTCGTCGTACGCTGTGGACGGGAGTTCCACGTGACCGTGTTCTCAGACCAGTCTGTTGCTGTCCCGTAGACCTCGGGGCCGCTCACGGATGGACCATGCACGTAAACACGGAGCTTGGCCGACTGGAAGGTGCCGGATACGCCACTCACAGAGAATTTCAAGAGCGACTCGCGGAGCGGACTGCGGTCCGTGATCAATTCCGTGTCGGTACCGTAATTCCGCGAAGGAGCCTGTTGCTCCACCCACGCGTCGGCGGTAGGCCGGTAGGTATACGGGGGGAGCACCTCACTCGCGCTCACGCTCTGGGTGTCGTTGGTGACCGGTGTCGATTTTCTCCGCTTGCTCTTCTTCGTCGGCTCCGGTTTTGGTGGCTCGGTCGCGGCTGGCTCAGGAGCCTTGGTCGGCGGAGGCGGTGGCTCGGTTGCCGTCGGCTCGGGCGCTTGTGTTGGCGGAGGCGGGGAGACCACGTCGAGCGTGGCCGACGCGGTCGCGTCGCCAACCGTCGCCCTGACGTCGTAGCTCCCGCCTGGAGCGTTTGGCACGGTGAACGTTGCTGTGAAGCTTCCTGTTCGAGTCGTCTCAAATGTTGCCAACGTGCTTCCATCGGCGCCCCAAATCAGCGCCCCTGCCGTTTGCTCCGGGAACCGGCGTCCGGTGGCCACGATGGACTCCCCGGGGTTGGCACTCCTTTTGCTCAGTGTTAGCCGGGCCTCGGCCGCGGCGGTTCCAGGACCAGCCGCACCAAACGGGTACAGCGGGGCGACGATCACGGCAAGGAAAACGAGCGCGGTGATAAGCCGGAAGAGACGTTGTTGGTTCATGGTGATCTCCGGTTTGAATCGCGGCGCGCAGAGCTCAAACCAGCCAGCGTCGGTGGCTGCTTGCCGGTGCAATGCAGACTGCTGGTTGACCCGGATTCGGCCGCGTGGTGGGCGTTCATCAGCCCGTCGGACACACGGAGCCACTTCCCGCCTTCGTGCGGCAAAGGCAGGCCGCTCTTCGGTGTGCTTGCTGGGAAATGGCGCCAGCAGGCAGTCAGGAAGTGGCTTGCGGGACAGCCCCGATTCCTACCCGGTAGTTGGCGGGTGGAATGGCGAGGCTGAAGTCACCACTACCTCAGGCGCCAAGGTCGTCCTGCGTGCGACGCAGGGATCATTTTGCGCCGTGGTACTGAGCGCGGCATACCTTCCCTCCTTGGTGCAACGCGGCCGAGCAGCCCCTCGGCCCTCTCGTTGGGGGCGCCTGCAAGCGCCCCCGACCCCCTGTCGCCTTGCTGGCTTCAGCCCGGCGACCAATCCGTCTCGGCGCTCGTGCCAGTAACTCCCCAGGGCAGCACCAAGCACCCCTAGTCTGGGCGCCTGCGCTCTGTGGGAGCAATGGGAACCCGGTCGCGAACGCATAAGACGATCTGCGGGGCTGGGTTCAGGACGATAGTCGGGGATGTGCCACCACGTCACCAGACTGCGAGGCTCAGTCGCTGGAGGCTCGTTCCGACCGCTGTCCTGATCCAAGGCTGATCGGGCACGTCGTGTGACCCGCTCCCACACCAGGCTCAACACTGCTCGATCAGCTCTGCACGTGTGCGCCTTTCGGGATCTGCAACTCCCGATGCGGTTGTCGCACTGTACGTGCAGGTGGACGATAACAAACGTTATCCGCAGTGTCAACCAGTCAAGGCAAACGTTTTCCCGAGCCGCCCCGAGACAATTTTTCCTGAAAACAGGCCCCAAATCGTGCCTCAGTCAGTCCAAAGTTCAACGCTCGTGCATATATGCCCAACGTGGAGCAACGGGCAACGATGTCCTTTGAGCAAAGCAAACGAGATGACCCGCTGCCAGCATAGGGCTGCCTCCGGCACAGGACGGAGCATGGTCTTGGCCAGATGTGTTGCACCGGTGACGCACCGATCCGAACTGCTACACCCTGGAACGCTCCCACCCAGGCAGAACGATTTAGCCAGAAGGGGCCGGATCGCGTACAGGTAAGGGATTGGGGAGGCTCGTGTCAGTGCTACTGGAGGCGCGTTTCCGGTTGAGCACGAGGTCGCCCTGGCGCATCAGTGCTTGGAGCCGGTAAAGCGACCACGCACCAGCCACGGTCTGTACACCAAGCCAAGCCACTGCCATTCCGATCAGGCCGTGGTCCACGCCAGCACCTGCCGCGGCACCAATACCGGCACCTCCAGCAATGATCCCCACGACGATCGCTTCAGTGAGCTCGTTCCGCGCTCGGCAAACCGAGAAGTATGCTTGGACGAAGGTAAACGGCACGACCGCCAACACGAGGATGCGCAGCGGTCCGGTTCCCAGCTCGGCGTACCCCCGTCCCAGGAATTCCAAAAGCACTGGCCCGATCACCGCAGAGCTCGCTGCCGCCAGAATGCCAACGGCGAGCGAGGTGACGATGCTGTGTCGGACAGCAGTGCGCATGGCGTCTGGTCTGTGCGCCGCTTCGGCAAAGAGGTTCAAGCCGATCTGCACCGGCACCACGTAGACAACCCAGGCCATCATCCAGGCGGTGTACCACGCTGCATTGGCTCGCGGTGACAAGAGCTCGGTGACAATGATCGGGAGCACAGCGCCAGGAGCGCGTTCGGCCAGGGTTAATACCCAATTGGGGAAGCCAACCCGCGCCTGCTCCTGGGCCAGATCCCATTGCAGACGGGGCCGGTAGCGGTACGCTGGCAGCGCTCGCCGCAATTGCAGCCATCCAATGCTAACCATGATGACACTGGCCGTCGCCCAAGCTGCGAGGATCGCCAACGCGCTGTCGACGCCGGCTACTTTGGGCAATGCGACGACAAGTGCGACCGTCAAGACGCCGGTAACCAGCCCCCGCACCAGGACGAAGTCGCCTCGCCGGAGCGCGGTCGAAAGCTGGTCGAACAAGACGCCGAGCGTTCCAGCTACGGCCATAATCACAAAGACAGCCAGGTAAGAAGGATGTTCAGCCACAATGCGCAATTCGCGGAATAGTCCAGATGCCAGGAGAGTAAACCCGACCACTACAGCAACAGCGAATGCGATCACAGAGGTGACTGCGGTATCAAGCAGACGGTCGGGTTTTTCGCGATAGCGTGGATATAAGGAGATGAGCGCGGCGCCAGCGCCGAAGAGGGCAATTTGCACGCACAACATCGTCGCCGACACCACGCCGGAAGCCAAGCCGACCTCTGCCTGGCTGAAGACACGGGCCGCGGCCAGCCAGGCGAGGAATCCCAAACCCATGGTCGCTAGCTTGCCCATGATGAGCGCCAGCGAGTTGGCTAACATGGGCAACGTTCGTGTCCCGGATTGCGTGCGTTTAGCCTGGTCACCCTGTCGCGGGGCTTCTGAGGTGTCACTCGTAGCGAAAGGAATGTGAAGCTCGTCTGGGCGGGCAGCCACAAGGCGGCCGTCTATGGCAGCGATGTCATCAATGAGCCAGCGTTGCTGCTGGGGATCCCAGATGAACGTGTAGCGCTCGATCACCACAGCCGCAGACGGAGGATCGTCGCGATACTCGATAATGGCCCAGACCCGGCCATCCGAGAGCTGGCCGGCAGCGAGAACGGCGCCGAGGCCGAGTCGCGCGTCGCCTCGCGGCTGAGCAGCGCCGAACGCCTCTCGAAGCGTGTCGTCAGTGAGCCCGTGCTCGGTCATAAAGCGCCGGAGATGTTCCGGGCTGTACAACGCGAAGCCATCGAGCAACCGGCCAGCATTCGCACAGTCCAAAAGATCCTGGATCGTGGCGATAATGCCAGCAGAGGTGGGGGCATCCACCGCGGCAAATTCGCTAACAACGACATGGTGCCCATCCAGATGGATCTGCCTTGAGTCATGCCGCGCGTCCATAATCCACACGCGTACCGCTCGCGGCAGGCGGCTCGCCAAGCCCCCGGCTAAGGGTTCCGATCATCGCTACATAGTTCAGTACTGCATAACATACATAGTACGGGATCCACCTGGGCTGCCGGCGGCTGATACAGACGCCGATCCCCCGTATAGCGCCTGCCGCGGGAATGCCAAGCAGAGGCAGGGCCTGCCAGCGGTACTTGAGAACCATCCTGGCCAACCCCTGCCCGTCAGCAACGAACTGACCACGGGCGCACTGAAACGTATCTTCGAACCGGTGATCGACCAACGTCCGGCGAGACACGCCGAGACGCTCGTGCCCTCGCCTCAGCCGCCAGCGCAGCTCGATGTCCTCACCGGACACAAAGCGCTCGTCAAAGCCGTAGTCCAGCAACGCCTGACGCCGGAATATCGTGGCCATGACCCCTGGCCAATTCTTGCTGCGCCCAGTGTTATGGTGAAACGCCAGAGCCTGACCCCAATAGCCATTGCCGGATACGCTACGCAATCCGGCCTGGAGCGCTGTATATCCACCCTCGATGAACTCGGTGAGCAGCGCCTCCAAAGCGCCGTCCGGGAGGACAATATCCACATCAATCAGCGCAACGGTATCAGACGTCGCATTCTGCGCCCCGAGGATGCGAGCCGCGGCGACGCCTTTCCCCTCGTCCGAGAGAATCGTTACTGGAAATTGGCGAGCCCGCTCGACCGTGGAATCCGTGGAATTGCCATCCACAACAATGATCTCGCGCGGATGGGCGCGGACGATGGATGCCAGGCAGTCGTCAATGAACCGCTCAGCATTTCGCACAGGTACCACAACAGTGAGGTCGAGCATGGCGTATCAATCTCCCACCGCGGCTGCGGCTCGCGTGTCTCCAGTCTCGGCAGTCATACTCGCTTCGGCGACCTGCTGATGAACACCAGTGCCGGCTCGATGGGCTAGCCGTGTCACCGGCCGCCGTCGTGCAATCCACGCGAGCAGCGCGGCCGCTGGCAACCATCCCCACGTAAATAATGAACCCCAGCCATTCCCCGAGCTGATTATCGCACCCAAGGCCGTGCCGCTTGAGGTTGTGGATGCCGATGACAGCGGCAAGAAGTTATGGAGGTAACGGCGCGTTGTATCGTCACCAGCGATGATGAGCAAACCTGTCGCGCTGCTGACGGTTTGCTTGGTCGACGAGACGTTGTTAATCGTCGTGTTGAGCGAGCTGGCCAAAACTGTCTCACCGAGTCCAGACGGAAAGACGATGTTACTGATCGGTGCTTGCTTGTGATAGATCTTGCCGCCGCTGCAGCACGGAGCGGATGCGAACATATGGACGATCCCGGCAGGCTCATCAATCACCACCACGGGGCGCGTGTGATTGTTCGAGACGGTACCGAACACATGGCTCGTCCAGCTTCCGTTCGTACTCCTGACAAGGAGATGGATCAGTGGATCGTTGGAGCCGTTCAGCGATGTCTTCACGGCGGCATAGACCCGTCCGCTCGAGTCGGCTTTGAGATTAATGTGGTCGTCTGAGCCTTCGGCACGCTGATAGGCGATCTCGAGCGTCCACTGGTTGTCTGGCGCGCCGTCAACATGGCGCGCGAAGTACATGGTCCAGTCATTCTGGTTGCTCCACATGATGCCGATTTGGCCACCGAACGCAACGATGGCCGATAGGTCGTCCTCGTTGAGCGGCATGCCAGCGGTCGGCAAGACGTACGGAGCAACCCACGACGCATCGTTGCCGCCAACCGAGTGCGTCACATAGACTCGCGGATCCCCCGAGACGGGCACGTAGGTCACCCAGAGCGTACCGGTCGTGTCTTTGGCAATTGTCGCCACGCCATCCTCAACCCCAAGGCTAGCCAGCGTGACAGGGAATCCATCATCGACGCTATAGCCACCGCCACTATAGCTGAAGCGTCTCAACTCGATGGCGCCGCTGCTCGTTCTGGCCGACACTGTGTAGAGCTTGCCTGAGCTTCCGTCCCACATGGCATCAATCTTGGCTGCAGTGCGCGTGTCGACGAGCGCGTTTGTGCGGGCCCAGGTTTGGGTGGCCAAATCAAGCCGGGCGATATAGAAGCCACCTGGGGACGGATAATAGAGCACACCCCACCAGGCGCCGGCGTTGTACCAAACCTTGCTCTGTCCTTCCTTTGCAGTCGGGGCCGTCACGCCGGAGCTGTAGGAATGGTCGACGTAGCCGACTTCGCTCGGTGGTGTGGCAGTCGGGCTTGGAGACGGCGTCGGCGTCGGCGTCATCGTCGGCGTCGGCGTCGGCATACCCGCAGGCAGATAGACAATGACGAGCTCCGGCGGACTGGCTGCTTCGCGGGAATGGACAAAGAGCCCATCCTTGGAATTCGCTGGAATTGCGAAGCTGATCTGGCCATTCCCGGCCACCAAAGCAGTCACGTCGTATTCCAGCCAGGCGTTGTTATCGACCGTTGGCGGTCCTGCAATGCCAGTGCCTACCGCGGCTGGCTTTGTGTTCCAGGTAATACCCGTTTCCGTCCATGTATTGGAGTCCGCGATGTACACCAGTGGCGTCTTCGTCGTCCCATTTGTGGCGAAGAGGCGGAGCGTGGCTTGCTGGACCGAGCCGATGCCCTGGACATTGAACCGGATGTAGGTCTCGATTAGGGGATCGGCATCCACGATGAGCGTCGTCGAGGTTCCGTAATTTGTGTCTGGGTTGAGTGCCTCGACGCGCGCATCTGCCTCAGGCGTGAAGATGGCTGTTTGCGGGCCTCCCGCCGTTGGTGACGGCGACGGCGTTGCCGTGAACGTAGCCGTCGCGGTCGGCGTGGGAGTGTCAGTCGGGGTCGGCGTGGCCGTCACCGTTGGCGTTTCGGTCGGAGTGGCGGTAGCCGTATTTGTCGGCGTATTGGTCGGGGTATTGGTGGGTGTCGCCGTCGGCGTGTTCGTCGGGACCGCCGTTGCCGTAGCGGTGGGCGTGTTTGTTGGGGTATTCGTCGGCGTGTTCGTGGGTGTATTCGTCGGTGTCGCCGTTGGCTCCGGCGTGTGAGTCGGTGTCGCGGTCGGGGTTGCCGTTGGCTCCGGCGTCGGGGTGTTGGTCGGCATGGCCGTGGGGGTAAAGGTCGCCGTCGGCTCCGGCGTGTTCGTCGGTGTGTTGGTTGGCGTGCTGGTCGGTGTTGCCGTTGGCTCCGGAGTTGGCGTGTCGGTTGGCGTGGGCGTCGCGGTCGGGGTCGGCTCGGGCGTGTCCGTGGGCGTCGGCTCAGGCGTATTCGTCGGGGTGGCCGTGGGTTCCGGCGTCTGAGTCGGCGTGCTCGTTGGCTCCAGTGTCGGCGTGGCCGTCGGAGTGGGTGTCGGGGTGAGGGTTGGCTCTGGCGTGGGCGTATTGGTGGGTGTGCTCGTCGGCGTGTTCGTCGGCGTCGCGGTTGGCTCCGGCGTCGGGGTATGAGTCGGCGTCGCGGTTGGGGTGTTCGTCGGCGTGGGCGTCGCGGTCGGTTCAGGGGTCGCCGTAGCGGTGGGCGTGTTTGTTGGCGTATTCGTCGGCGTGTTCGTGGGCGTATTCGTTGGGGTGTTAGTCGGCGTATTGGTTGGCGTGTTGGTCGGCGTGTGCGTGGGTGTGGCCGTTGGGGTGTCGGTTGGCGTCGCCGTCGCCGGCGGATAGTTGTGGCAAAAGATGATGTGACTAATGTTTTGCCCGCTGGCAGTCACGAGGTTGGTATCGCTCATGACGCCTCCGTGGCCATAGTCATAGATGGTGTTGGCATCGGTGCCAGATCCAGCTTTCAGGATCACCGCGGTGATGGGTGGACCGCTGGTAACCTGGAAGTACACCAGCGTGTTGCCACTTATTACCTGATAGGAAACCGTGACTGTGCCGTCGGTTGCGGAACTGCCACTCAGATCGGAGTCCTCAATCTTGAAGCCGGCGTCGTAGGGAAGCGCGCTGCGGCAAGCTTCGTCCGCCTGGTTGGGGAACCGGTTGTGCGTCACGGTCGGTGTCACGAGTGCGGCAGCCTGAACGTCGTCGCCTCCATCATCACTATTTATGGAGGCGTCTTCGCTGGCAGCGCTTGTTGGTGAGGGGGCTGGCTCGGCAGGTGGTGTTTGCTCTGGCGCAGGGGGCTCTTCTTGCATGCCTTCGGGATCAGCCGACACGGCATCGCCGATGGGGAAATTCATCAGTTCGAGCGTCACGGTGAGACCTGCGACGATCTCGACATCACCGGCGGCCAAGCCGTCGTAGCCGGGCGGTGGCGTCACCTGAACGGCGCTCGCCAGACCAGGTGGAAGGTCCGCTAGCACGGCAATACCGTCGCCATCGTCATCACAGACATCCCACGTTGCCCCGTGCGCATCGGTCACCACGTAGCAAGCGAAGGGAAGCGGGATGCGCGTGTTGCCATCGGTAAGCGAGATCTCAAGCCCGCCCGATGTGGCAGTTTGGGATGAGGCGGGAGCCGCGACCGCGGCAACCAGTGCGCTCAAGAGCGCAGCCAGGCTCACCAAGCGCGCCACATTCGTCAGAGCGGTTATCCCTTTCCCAGCCACAGCCCCTCCGCGATCCTTTCCAGCACACCCACACACCCTGCTCCCCGCGAGGCAGCAGGTCAATGACTAGCCAGTTTGGGCTAGCTCATATTGGCTATGCCCTGGGAGGAACACTAGGAGTGGCCGGCCAAGCCTGTCAAGTGAACGTATAGGTATTTTCCCTCTATTTGCGGTTATTGATATGCTCTGCTCGCCTTTTGCGGATAATTTGTCAATCAAAGGAGGCGGCTCCGCAGGGTGAGCGCCTCCTTGTCTTTCTGCTGTGCGTGGGTGAGCTTGAGACGTGATCAGTTACAGGGCTTCCCAGCCGATGCCAGGCACCTCTGGCGGGGAGATGCAGCCGTCCGGACCAATGCCCGGCTCGACCTGGATCGGGTTGGAATAGACAAGGGATTCATAATACGTTGTGTTCGGGATCGCGCAGGCAAGATGCAGGTTGGGAAGTCCGCCGCCGTGAACCTCTGCGCGGAGGTTGAAGGCTTCCGCAAGGTGTGCGATGCGGAGACCGCCAGTAATACCGCCCTTGTAGTGCGTGCTGGTCCGCACCATGTCGGCCGCGCCGCGGGCAATAAAGTCAGCCACGTTGTAGTGCGCGCCGTCGCTCGTCTCGGCGGCGAGCACCGGGATCGTCAGCGCGTCACAGAGGCGCTTGTAGGCTTCGATGCTAAACTCGCGCATTGGCTCTTCGTACCAGAAGTAATCAGCCTCTTCCAGTGCCCGGCCAAGCCAGATCGCCTCGACAAGGTCGAATCCTGCCGATCCGTCGTACATCAAGGCGATGTCCGGTCCAACGTGCGTGCGCAAGTCCTGGCAAAGCTTGGCATCTTTCCGGTAATCGCCCCAGGCGTGGAGTTTGATGGCGCGAAAGCCGGCCGCCAAGCACTGGTCGGCGACATCGAGGAACTCTTCGGTCGTGGCGAAGGTCACTGTGCTGGCGTAAGCCGGGATGCGGTCACGATACCCGCCAATCACCTTGTAGAGCGGGAGGCCCGCAACCTTCGCCGTGATATCCCAGAGAGCGATGTCGGCTAGGCCCAGGGCATAGATCGGAAACTCCTCGATCCGGTCTACTTCCCATGCCCGCTCCCAGAGGTCCTCCTTCAACAGCGGATCGCGGCCAACGAGCATGTCGCGCAGGCGCCGCTCAACGAGGTCGGCGATGATCTGCCCGTGCCAGGCCTGAGCGATGCCGCAGATGCCTTCATCGGTGCGCAGGGTCAGCGTTGCCACGATGTTGGCCGTGCTTGAGCCGGGCAAGCCTTTGCGCCAGCGGAACGGATGCCGGACTGGCTCTTCACGGACCTCAACCTCGACGGCGGTGATCTTCACGACGGTTTCCCCTCCCCTTGAACTCATTACCCACGTATCGCGCCGGAAAGAATGCCTTGTGTCAGGCGGCGTTGGAAGACGAAGAACAGGATGATGGTCGGCAACGTTGCCAGGACGATGCCGGCAAAGAGCGGGCCGTACAGCGTGTTCGCCTGGGTTCGGCGAGATAGCTCCGTTAGGGCGACCGTGACGGTACGCATCTCGTCCGACTTCAGCACCAGCAGACCATAGAGGAAATCGTTCCAGATGGCGATGAACTGGATCACGCCGATGACGACGAGGCCGGGCACGCTCAGCGGCAGGATGATCCGCCAGTACGTACCAAAGAGGCCGGAGCCATCCACCGTCGCCGCGTCGATCAGATCGTCCGGGATGCCGGCGGCAATGTACTGGCGCATCAGGAAGATGCTGAGCGGCGGCGCCCACCAGGGGACGATCAAGGGCCAGAAGGTATCGATCCAGTTGAGCTTGACCATCAGGAGGTAGAACGGAATGATCGTCGTCTGCCCGTTTGGCATCATTGAGGTAGCAAGCACGAAAATAAAGAGCGCATCGCGGCCAGGGAAGCGGCGCTTGGCGAAGACATAGCCAGCCAGCGAGCAGAAAAACAGCACGCCAAGTGTCTGGGCAACGGAGACAATGACGCTGTTGCGGAGATAGGTCAGGAAGGAAAACTGCTGAAAGATAGTCCGGTAATTCTCAAAGATCAGTTGCTTCGGCCAAAACCGGGGAGGAATGCGGAACATCTCACCCCGGTCCATCAATGAGCCGGAGAGCATGAAATAGAACGGCATCAGGCAGAAAATCGCCACAACCACGAGCCCGGCATAGAGTGCGGCATTGAGCAGCCACCGTCGCCAGCGGCGGCGAGGTGTGGCAACGGGGAGAGACGCGGCGCCAGGCGCCGGGGACTCCTCACGGATATGTGTCAGAGGAGCCATTGCATCATACCTCGCCGCGACGCCGCACGAGCCAGAGTTGCGTGAAGACGACCAGGAGCATGAACGCGGTCAGCAGGAAGCTGAGTGCAGTAGCATCGCCGATCCTCGGTGCTCCACTGGTGCCAATCCCGATGTTGTAAATGTGCAGCAACGGAGTCAGCGTGTGGTTAGCCGGGCCACCACGAGTCACGACGTAGGGCTGGCTGAAGAGCGTGATCACGCCGATCGTCGAGGTGATGAGAAGAAAGACCATCACCGGACGCATCAAGGGGAGCGTAATGTGCCAGAAGGTCTGCCAGCCTGAGGCGCCATCTACTCGTGCGGCGTCATAGAGATCCTGCTCGATGGCTTGCAGTCCGCCGAGTACGATCAGCGTCGAGAAGCCGACCGTTCCCCAAATCGTGAGCGAGACAATTGGGATTTGCGCTAGCTCAGGATCTTTGAGCCAGTTGTACGGCCCGAGGCCAACATGGGCGAGCAAGCCGTTCAACCAGCCATTGGCAGTACCAAACAACAAGCGCCAGACGATGCCAACCACGACCAGCGAGGTCACAACAGGAATAAAGAGGATCGTCCGGAACACACCGCGAAACCGGAGAAATGGCAGATTGAGAATTGCGCCGAAGACAAAGGGCAAGAATACGCCAAGGGGGACAAGGATCAGCAAATACCGGATGATATTCGTGAACACCTGATGGGTTACGGGATCGTTGAGGACGAAGCGGTAGTTATCGAGCCCGACCCAGCGCGCCGCGGTGATGCCATCCCAGCGCTTGAAGCTCAGCGCAAAAGCCCAGCCGATGGGATAGGCAAAAAAGACGGCGAAGAGCACGAAGAAGGGCGCGATGCACAGGTACTCCGGCCAGTGCCGTGCGATCTCCGCGAACCGGCCGCGGCTCCGCCGGCGCGGCCGCTCGATTGGGGTGACCTGAAGACGCTCGACGTGTTCCACGGGACTTTCACCGGCCCCTCCCCTGCGTCACAGGAGAGGGGCGTGGGACGACCGGCTGACGTGCGGGGGCCCTCCTATCCCTGATAGCGCTTGTTGAGTTCGCGGACGCGATCGCCGACCTGCTTCATCCCGGTGGGAATATCAACCTCACCGTTCAGCATGGGGATCATCGCGGCGCCCACCTCGGTCATCGCTTCGCCAAAGACAGGTTGTTTGTACCAGGTGCCAACGTACTGCTCAACCGCCTTGGTCCAGACATCATTGAAGGCGAAATCGCCAAAGGCCGGGCTGCGGACGCTGCTCCATGCCTCGCTCTGCAGATACGGGAGATAGGGCGGCAGGATGCCCCAATCGCCGCAGGCAGCCGCGCCCTCCATCGAGCCGAGCGCGAACTCCATGAAGAGCTTGACCTCGTCGGGGTGCTTCGTGTAAATCGTCGAGGCGATGGCCGCGCCGCCGAAGTTCGCCGTGCGGGAGACGCCGCCAGCAATGCTCGGGAGTAGGGAGACGCGCCAGTAGCCCTTGCCCGATTGCTCGTCGGTCACGTTCGGCTCGATCCCGAAATTGCGGAACCAGACCGGCAGCGGACAGGCAGCGACTTGACCGGCGGCGATGGCGGCGAAGAAGTTCTCCTCAACCGGCACCTCATCAATTGAGATATCAGCGTCGTAGACCTTCTTGACCATCTCCATCGCGGCGATGCCTTTGTCGTCATCCAGTGTCACTTCGGTGCCGTCGGCGTTGGTGATGGCGCCGCCAAGCTGGAAGAGGAAATAGCCCCAGAGGACAGCAGTCCAGAAATCGCCGGTGGTCGGAAGGTTAAACGACGCCGCGCCGGTTTTGCTTTTGATCTCCTTGGCAGCCTCGATATAGTCATCCCAAGTCCAGTCGTCGGCGATGGCGACGCCGGCCTGATCCAGCAGGTCCTGACGATAGTAGATGCCGACGGTGGCGATGTCCCCAGGGAACGCGGCGTACTTGCCGGTGGCGGCGATGTAGCACTCCTGCGTCTTGCCGGGAGCAAGCTCATCCTTGTGCTTGGTGACGATGTCGGTGACATCGAGGAGGACGCCGCTCTTGCCGAGCTCCTGCACCGCGTCAATCTCCGGCCAAAAGATGTCTGGCGTTCCCTGGCCCTGGGCGGCGAGTGTCGCGCGGAACACCGCCATGTCGTTGTTGCCCATCATGTTGAGGGTGATGTTCGGGTACTTCTCCTCAAAGAGGGGTTTGACGCGATCGAAGGGGTGGTTGAGATGGACGAAAACATCGAGAGTAATCTGCTCTTGCGCCAGGGCACGCAAGATCGCCGAGCGAGCGCGCGGCGAGGCCTGGGCAATGCCTTGCGGGCCAAGGGCGAGGAGCCCCGCGATTCCGGCGCCTGTTCCTAACACCTGCCGTCGAGAGTAACGATTGGCTGTCATGTCATTCCTCCTCTCTTACGGTGCTACCTTCCGCCTGCGACCGTCGCACTGGCGTTGCGACCCCCTTTGACAGCAACCCGCTTCCGCATGGCGCGGCTCACGGTATGACACGCTCCCGGTCGTCTCCCGCGAGCGCATCGAACTACAGCCGGTAGCGGGCCAGCCATTCCCGTTCGGCTGGTGGGCGAGACAGAATCTCGCGCGCGGCATTCACCGAATAGCGCACATGGTCCGCCATCGCCTGGGCGGCTTCTTCGGGCTCGCTCCTGGCGATTGCGTCCGCAATGCGCGCGTGTTGCTCAGCCGCAACGGTCATCGATCCGGCGAGGCGGACGATCAAGGCAACCGCATCGCTCTGCAACTCACGAACCGCACTAATGATGACGGCCAGATAGGGATTGCCGGCTGCCTCGGCCACCGCTCGGTGAAAGGCATGATCTGCCGCCCCGAAGGTCACCACATCATCAGCAGCGGCGGCCGCTGCGGTTGCGGCGGCATGCTGGCGGATGACTTCGACCTGTGAGCCGGCACGGCGGCTGGCGGCAAGACGGGCGGCTGTGGTTTCGAGCGGCTCGCGCACCTCGAAGAGCCGGAGCACCGAGTCCTCGTCGGGGGTAGCGGAAAGAGTGAGTGCTCGGGAGATCGAGGGGATGGGATTGGCGGCGACATAGGTGCCACTGCCCTGGCGCGATTCGACCATGCCGAGCGAGGCCAGCACCTTGATGGCTTCCCGCACCACAGCCCGGCTGACGCCGAACGATTCGCTCAGCTCTCGCTCGGTCGGCAGCTTTTGCCCGGGCAGGAGCGCGCCGCTACGGATGCGGTCGCCAATCTGGCGGACCACGTGCTCGTAGGAGCGGACGACGGTGACGGACTCGAAACGCATCGGGTTCTCGCTGTGAAAATGATCAGATTGTCTGACAACCAGGCCAATGCTAGGCCCCCGTGGGTTCCTTGTCAAGAGGTGTTTCGGTTAGGTATCAGGGGCTGGGGTTGGAGTCAGAAAGCTAGGCGAGAGCGCTGCATCGCGCCGGTGAGGTCAAGGCTGAGTGATGCCGGGCAGACCGCTGTGTCTGCCCAGACGATGTCCTGATCCCAGCCCCGATTTACGCAGCAGGGAATGCAGGTGCTGCATCGGCTGGCGGCGGAAGTTGCGCCACCAAATCAATCATCCCCGTTCTCACGGCAGATACCACCGCCTCCGTGCGGTCCGTTGCGCTGAGCTTGCGCAGCACGGCGGTCATCTGGTTCTTGATCGTCTGCTCGACGACAAAGAGCCGCTCGGCGATTTCCCGGTTGGAGAGCCCGCGAACGACGCCGTCCAAGATGGCAATTTCGCGCCCAGTCAGCAGTGGCTGCCGCCTGGTTACGCGCAATCCGCTAGGCGCCAGCCCCGGCGCCCGCACTTCATCGAACAGCCGGGCTGCCAGCTCTGGCCGGCTCAGCACGAGTTCGGTGAGCGGCTTGTCGCCAGCCAGGATCCGCTCGATCACCGTCACGAGATCCTCACTCTCGATGTCGGCGGGCAACAGCGCATCCACCCCGTGCGTCACCGCCGCGATCAGCCTGAGGTCGGTGCAATACTCGGTCAGCACTACAATGCCGGCCCGGGGAGCGAGCTCCCGCACGGCCCGCGCAACGACAACTCCCGCCACGCCGCGGAGGGCATCCTGAATAACCACGACATCCGGCTCGTGGATCATTACCGCATTGACCGCGTCAAGGCCGTTTTCGACGCTCCCAGCGACGATGAATGCTCCGGTTCGCTCGAGCACCTCCTGGATCCCAATCCGCAGAACCGGAGACTGCGCAACCACTGTGACCCGCGTCTGCATGCCGTGCCTCCGTCCCGGACAGCTCCCTTGCCGCCTATCACGACCGTTCCGGCGCGGCCGCCGTTGTGTCAGGAGGGGCGGCCAACCAGCGCCTAGAACCTCGTCTTTGCTCGCGGGGATATCACCAAGGTACCAGATGCCGGAGCGTGCCGGTATGGGTCATTTGGGCGGGTTGGAGAGAGGCATTGGTCCTATGACGCCATGCCCTCCCGGTACTAGATGCCACGACAGAGCAGATTTATCGTCCGAAAAATGCCGCAATGGCTTGTCTGTAGGCCACGGGCGCCGCTTCAAGGATCGAGTGGCCCGTGCCAGGGATGATCTCCAAGGTGAGCGCAGGGAACAGCGCCCGCAAGGCCGCGACCCCCGCGTCCTGAAGGCCGCGCTGCTCCGGAATGGCCCCATGAAAAACCAATGTCGGAATCGACAAGGGAGGACCTGGATCCAGCAACTCATCACCGCCGAACGTTCCGCCAGTGATCGCGGCAAAGACACCGTCAGCCGTTTCGATGACCGAGGTGGCATACTCGTGCGCCCTGTCGAGCGGCAGATCAGGCAACCATTCGCGGATCTGCGCCACGACTTCCTCCAGCGGCCGGTGCTTGATCGCGGCAAGGCCAAACAGTGCCTCGGCGAAGCTTTGCCAGAACGGATCAAGCTGCGAAGGATCGTTCGGCAGTGGCAGGGGAGGGTCTTCGAGGAGCAATGCCGCAATGCGGTCTGGGAGTCTCCGGGCAGCGGCAATTGCCGTGAGCGCGCCGAGCGAGTGGCCAGCCAGGATGGCCTGGGAGGCACCAAGCGCGTCGATCAGCGCGATGGCATCGGCCGCATAATCGGCCAGTCGGTAGCCGGTCTCTGGTTTGTCTGAGGCGCCATGACCGCGCAGATCGGCCATCACAATGGGATGACCAGCAAACGCGCAGGGATCAGGCTCAAGGAGGGGAAGCCATCCCCGCCACGATCCCCAGATGCCATGCAAGCACACCACCGGCGTGCCCGTTCCGGGTCGCTCGGCGACATGCACTCGTATCCCGGTGGACAGTGGCACCAGCCGGTGTACCAATCCTGCTGGCTCGCTCGGCCCCATCCTCTGCCTCCAGGCCACGCGCTGCATCCTGATTGCTGATGCACATTGTGCCGGGATCCGTACAGCGTGTCGATGCTGGCAACCTCCAAACACGCCTGGGAGGCGTGACGCTCTGACGCGAGCGTGGCCTGCGTGGTCATCCCCTTCGCAGGAGTGCGGCGCGAGGGATTCCTCGTCGCGCTGGCGCGGACGCGAACCGAAGTGAGCAGCAGCGGACCACGATCATCTTCGTACCGCTGGCGGACAGGCACATCGAGCGGCAGTGATACTTCGGAAGTGCCACCTCTCATGCCTCATGGCCGCGATCCTAGGAAAACTCCCAGGTTGGTTCCCAGGACCACTCCTGGCGTTTCGTGCGAGCCAAGGCCATAAGCTGAGCCACAAGGATCGACCCTACCGGCACTGCTTACACCGCGTGGCCACTGACCTGACACACAGGAGGATGCATCTCCGATGCCGACTGCGATGGCTTCACGTGACCGGTCGTCTGCTTGCAGCCAGGATCCAGTCTTGACCGGCGCCGACAGCACGACTGATGAGGACCTCATGCAGGCGATTCACTGCGGCAATGTTGACGCGCTTGGCGCGCTCTATGACCGGCACCGGCGGGCAGCACTGTCGGTCGCGCTGCGCATCCTCGAAGATCCCTGCGTGGCCGAAGATGCTGTGCATGACGCCTTTCTTGCCGCTTGGCGGCGCAGCGAAACGTTCGACCAAGCGCGTGGTTCAGTGCGCGGCTGGCTCCTGGCCATCGTTCGCAACGCGGCCATCGACCGTCGCCGCGGCCGGTTCGTACACACGGAACTCGATGCGTCCCTTGCCAGGGGAGATGTGCACCCGGATGCAGGCACTGACGAGACCTTTGCCAGCGTCACCGCGCGCATGGAGGCTGAGCGCGTCCGCGAGGCGCTGCACGATCTGCCAGACGAACAGCGGGAAGCGATTGAGCTTGCGTACTTTGGCGGACTCACCCATCAGGAGATTGCACAACGGACCGGCGCGGCCCTCGGAACCGTGAAGGGACGGCTCCGGCTCGGTCTCCATAAGCTCCGCGCGAGCCTTGCCGATCTCTTGCCACAGGATCATGTGCCTCACCCGATGCCACGCGACCAGGATCGGCACGAGGTTTCACGGCAGGCGGCTCCGCCGAGATCGCTCAAGCCAGTAGCTGCCAAGGGAGTGGCTTTGCTTGGGCCAGCCGCGCCCGTGCTCACCTGGCTGGCCGGCTAGAGAGCGTTGCCTACGTGATGTCCCGGTCCAGCCGTAACACCCCCGCGTCACCCCGTTCGCGGCAGCATGGGAGTGCCGCGCGAGGGATCTCGCCACGTCACCGGGCACAGCGCCGCTGCACGAGAAATGCGTAGCGCTCTAACTGCTAGCTCCAGCGACGTGCTCCCCCGGCGCCTTCTGTGCTGCCGATCGGTCGCCAATGCGATTGGCGATGGTGCCGAGCACGCCGTTAACAAACCGGCCGGAGTTGTCACCACCAAACCGCTTGGCCAACTCGACCGCCTCGTTGATTGCCGCCTTGACCGGCACCTTTGGCTCGTGCAGCAGCTCATAAATTGCCAGGCGCAACACGTTGCGATCAATCGCGGCAAGCTGTGAGACCGGAAAGGCAGGAGCCGCTTGCTCGATGAGCCGGTCAATCTCCTGCTGATGCGCTAGCGCGCCGCGGACGAGGCGCTCAACATACTTCCGGGTTTCTGCCGGCGCTGGCTGGTCCAGGAAGGTGCGCTGGAGCACGTCCTCGACATCGTGACCGGCGATGTCGACTTCGTACAGAATCTGGAGTGCCAGGATCCGTGCTTGATGCCGCCTGCTGCCGAGCGAGGTGCGCGCGCCTTGCCCTGGCTTCCCATGCGGCGGAGGAGCCGGCCGCCGGTTTGGCCGGGCGCCTGCGTGGCCTTCAGTCATCGCGCTCCTCCCCTCAGTGATGAGTGTTTGTGCTCACGAGCATCATGGGCGGCTGCCCGGCGCTCAAGGAAATCAGCAATGAAACCGGTATGCACCTCACCGCGCCGGAAAGCAGCGTCGCTGACCAGCTCACGGTGAAACGGTCCCGTGTGTGCGATGCCGGTAATCACGAGCTCGGACAGCGCGCGCTCCATCCGCGCGATCGCTTCATCTCGGCTCCGTCCCCACGCAATGAGCTTGCCAAGGAGGGAATCATAGTGCGGGGGAACGGTGTATCCCGGATAGAGGTGCGTATCGAACCGGATACCCGGTCCGCTCGGCATGATCAGGGTATCAATCGTGCCAACGTTCGGCGCGAAGTCACTGGAGGCGTCCTCTGCGGTAATGCGGCACTCGATGGCATGGCCTTGCGGCTCAAGCTCGCGCTGGTCAAGCTGCAGGGTCTCCCCAGCAGCGATTCGAATTTGCCAGGCAACGAGATCGAGGCGCGTCGTCTCCTCGGTTACCGGATGCTCGACCTGAATGCGGGTGTTCATCTCCATGAAATAGAAATGCCCATCTGCATCGGCCAAGAATTCCAGAGTTCCAGCGTTGCGGTAGCCAGCAGCCTTTGCCCCCTTGACCGCTGCCCGGAGCAGATTCTCCCGAACCTTGCGTGGCAGATTCGGAGCAGGCGCCTCCTCCAGCACCTTCTGATGGCGACGTTGCAGGGAGCAATCGCGCTCACCGATGGCATAGACATGCCCATGGTGATCGGCCAGGATCTGAACCTCGACATGCCGCGGCCGCTCCAGGAAGCGCTCCAGGTAGACTGCGCCATTACCAAACGCTGACTCGGCCTCTGCCTGAGCCAGCGGCAACAAGCGGGTTAGCTCGCTATCGCTCCGTGCGATGCGCATCCCACGCCCACCACCGCCGGCCACGGCCTTGATCATGACCGGAAAACCGATCTTACGAGCCGCCTGACGCGCCTCCCCGAGGTTCTGGATCGTCCCTTCGGTTCCTGGGAGAAGCGGCACACCTGCTTCTCGCATCAGCTTGCGCGCTTCCGCCTTATCTCCCATCTTCGCGATGACCTCGGCTGGCGGACCGATGAACGTGATGCCAACTTGCTGGCAGACATCGGCTAGGTAGGCGTTCTCAGCAAGGAACCCGTATCCAGGATGCAGCGCATCGCAGCCGGTTACGAGTGCCGCGCTAATAACCGCCGGAATATTGGTATACGATTTGGACGCCGGAGCCGGTCCGATGCAGACGGCTTCATCGGCAAGCCGGACGGCCAGCGAGTCGCGATCGGCCTCACTATAGGCAACGACCGCGGGAACGCCGAGATCGCGGCACGCACGCAAGATGCGCAGCGCAATTTCACCTCGATTTGCAATCAAGATCTTTCGGAACATAGCCGATTGCCAACAGCCGATAGCCAGTAGGAGATCACCGGTAGCCGGGCGCCGATGCTCTGCGGCGCTCAGGCGGCGTTTTGCAGCGCGTGGCGCTGCCCTTATTCCGCCGGCCACCCCCCGCGCCCACGCGAACAGCTACCGGCTATCGGCTCACGTTACGCCATGAAGAGGCCACCATCAACAGTCAGGACATGGCCAGTGATAAAGCTGGCATCATCGGAGAGCAGGAATGCGACGGCTCCGGCAACATCCTCCGGGGAGCCGAACCGGCCCAGCGGCGTGTTTTTCAGAAGCATGTCCTTGATCTCTTGCGGTAGGACGTCAGTCATGCGTGTTTGGATGAATCCGGGAGCGACCGCGTTCACCGTGATATTGCGTGACCCTACTTCCTTCGCCAGCGATTTGGTGAAGCCGATGAGCCCCGCCTTTGCAGCCGCGTAGTTTGCCTGTCCAGCATTGCCAACTTGCCCAACTACCGAGGAGACATTCACGATCCGCCCTGACCGTTGCCGGATCATCGGGCGAATCGCCGCCTTTGAGCATAGGAACGCGCCCTTCAGGTTGGTTGTCAGCACCGCATCCCAATCGTCCTCGCTCATGCGCATCAGCAGCGTGTCGCGCGTGATCCCCGCATTGTTGACCAGCGCGTCAAGACGCCCGAGACGCTGCATCGCGGCCTCGATCAGCGCTCCCGCGCCGTCCGCGGTCGAGACATCGGCCGCGAGGATTTCAACCCGGCGACCGAAGGCGGCCAGCGCTTCTCGCGCTTGCTCAGCCGTTTCCGTGTCTCCCCGGTACGAGATCACTAAGTCGTACCCATCGCGCGCCAGCCGCTTGGCAATCGCCAGCCCGATGCCACGTGTGCCACCCGTGATGACGGCCACTTTTCCATTGGCCGCCGTCGTTGCGTCCGCAGTCACCCCTACCTCCCGTTGGGCGATTCTGACCTGCTCAACCCGGTTGCTACGCCGGCCCGGCGCTCTAACCGTGCCTGCCGGCAGGAGGGATCCCGGCAAACGCCAGCCGTTCCCCACCGGACGACGCCGGCGGCCCAGGTCAATCCTCCGCCGAAGGCGACGAAGACAAGGTTATCCCCTTCCTTAAACTGTCCAGATGCCTCCGCTTCGCAGAGCGCAATGGGGATCGAGGCCGCCGAGGTATTGCCATAGCGGTCAATGTTGACCCACACTTTTTCGCGGGGAAGATTGAGACGGCGCGCGGCGGCATCAATGATACGCACATTGGCCTGGTGCGGAATTAACATGTCGATGTCGGCGAAGCTGAGCCCAGCCTTTTCTACCGCCTCGGCAGCCGCGTCACCCATCATGCGCACGGCAAACTTGAAGACCTCGTTGCCGTTCATGAGCAAGTATGGCCGGTATTCCGGGAAAATCCCTGCCGACTCGGGAACGAACGCGCCCCATCCTGGAATGTACAAATGCTTATAGCCTGCGCCGTCGGCTCCCAAGACGGTTGACAAGAGTCCCCGCGGCTCGTCGGTGGCCTCGATCACGACCGCACCTGCCCCGTCGCCAAAGAGGATGCACGTGGTACGGTCGGTGTAGTCCACAAAGCGGGTGAGCGTATCGGCGCCAATGACCAGAATGCGGTCATAGGTGCCCGTCTGGATGAACTGCGTCCCGACGGACAGCGCATAGACGAAGCCAGAGCACGCGGCGCCAAGATCGAATGCGCCGGCATTGCCGCCAAGCTCGGCTTGCACGAGGCATGCTTGTGAGACGAGGAACTGGTCCGGCGTGCAGGTGCCGACAATGATGAGGTCGATGTCATCGGCTGTGAGGCCAGCGCGTTCCAATGCCTGGCGTGCGGCCGTGACCGAGAGCGATGTGGTCGAATCATTGGGACCAACGACGCGGCGCTCTTTGATGCCGGTGCGGGTCACGATCCATTCATCGCTTGTCTCAACCATCCGCTCGAAGTCGGCATTGGTCAGGACGCGCTCTGGGACGGCCATGCCCCATCCGGTGATCGCCGCGTATCGCATCGCTTTTCCGTCTTCCGCATGCATCGTTTGCCGCGCCCCCAGCGCACACCGTCACCAGCTTGAGCGTGGGAAGGGTCTCCCGAGCACCGGTGCTGCATCAACCCGCTCCAGCCGCCGGGTGATGTGTGCAGTGTGACGCGAAACGGGGCAAGAGCGCAACCGGCTCTCGCCCCGCTGGCAACGCGGAGGTTGTTTCATGCTCCACCCTGCTGCCGGGCAGGGTGCCACGCTTAGGCCTGGCGGCGCTGCCGCTCCTCGATCACGATGACCTGCCGGCCACGGTAGTAGCCGCAATTCGGGCAGACATGGTGCGCCCGCTTCAGCTCGTGGCACTGCTTGCACTCCACGAGTGTTGGCGGCGTCAGATAGATATGGCGCCGGCGGTTTCCTTGCCGGTGGCGGCTGACTCGTTGCTTCGGAAGGGCACCCATCGCGTGTTCTCCTCTCTGCGCCGCGCAGGCAATGCGCCAGCGTGGCTAATCGTCCGTTGATTGTCGCTCATCGCCCGCATCATTCTCAAGAAGACGCGAGAGCACGGCAAAGCGGGCATCTGCCGGCTCATCGTCTGTTGCTCCCACTTCGGTCACGTCTGGCCCGGGGCACGCCTCGCCGCAGGTTGGCCGCATGGGCAGCGCGATGATGATCTCTTGCCGGAGCACCTCACCGAAATCCAGCTCGTGATTCGGGCTGATCGTAAAGCGCTCATCCTCGGCGCTGGCAACGATGTCGTTGCCGGTGCGCACATCGTACGCGATGCGGAATTCCTCGGTGAACGAGACCGTGAACGCTTGCTCGTAGATGCGCAGGCAGCGCAAGCACTGCAGCTCAGTCGAGCCCTCGACGTGGATCGCGGCCATCACCGCGTCCGAGAGCCGCGTCAGCTTGACATCACCGGTGACATCTGTTGCCGTCCAATCGGTGTCAAGCGCAAAGGCATCGAGGCGCAAGGGATACGCACGCGTTGCACCAACCGGCCCCTTGAGGAGTGCGGCCACGTTGACCGCCGTATCGTTGTAAAGGTTCATAGCACATAGATCGGCCAGTGAGCTGGCCCTGGGAGATCCGCTGGTGTGACGGCTCTGCCCACGAACGCCGTGATGCCACGATGCATCACCAAGCCACGGCAAGCGCAAAACGCGCCGGGACATTCCCGGCGCTTGGGTTAGTATACTAGTAACAACCTCTGCGGTCAAATCCTGCGGGTGTACGCCCGTATCGCTATGAACTGCGGGGCTTCTAAACCTCTCATCGAATGAGATTAAGCCTCATTCTGATGGGAGCCGAGAGCGAAGCAACGTTCCGCGATGCCAGAGTTTACGTACTCTTCCAGACGATTGGATGGTTGCGATGTTCCAGCGCAAGAGATTGGACGATGCTTCCGCCGCATCAGGCCTTGCCATTGCAGAATTCTCTCCCATACGCGTCTGGGACCACGTACTTAAAAGAACCTGGGTATATCCCGGTCTTGACACACAGGAAGCCTTTCCCACCCTGTGGCGAGCCCTGCATCTTGTTCACGATGATTGGATTCGAGAAGCGAGCCTGTTCAGCTTTTCTGATTTTCGAGCGGCATATCCAGAATTAGATCGAACGGAATTCTTTTTGATAACTCTTAGCCATTTAAAGCCAAGATACATTCAATGCCTTTTCTCATACACTTCTTCTTTTTGCTCGAAAATGGCTTTGAGGTACTGTACGACGAATTAAAAGATCTCCAGCACGAACTGGGATTACACTTCACGATACCTAAAAAGCCCAAGCCACCAGAGTATCGTGAAAAGCTGCGACGAGTTCGCAACACCTCTGCTGTTCACTGGGGAGGACCCGACAAAAAGCAGAGCCTCGATTCTCAGGCTGGTAGAAAGTGGGGGTTCTCTCTTGATGCGACTGCTGACACCTTCATAGATCTCTGTTTTGGGAGTATCTCGCTTGCTGGAGCGAATGATCGCCAACTGCTGTCACTTCCTGAAACTCATCGGATTTGTGTGGACTATCTCAAGCAGTTCGATATGCGATGCGCGGAAATCATGGAGCGAATTGTGTCTCACCTACCAAGGACAAGAGGAAGTCGGGAATACGTTTCTTGTGAGCCCGGCGGGTTAGGAGGACATGCAATAAGCAACCAATGACGTGCGTGCTCGCTCGCTTCCGAGCTGCCTTAGCCAATCACTCGCTCGATCAGCCGGCGCTTGATGATCGCGAAATTGTCCAGGGCTAAGCGGAGCGGAGCGTCCGGCGGAAGATTGTGCATGCGCGGGTGGTGATACTCGATCATGGGGAACGTGGTCAGATTCCCCCGCGGTGTGTACTCCATCAGGATGAAGCCCGCGTGGAGGTCGAGCACCTGTGCCAGCGTATCCAGGATTTCCGCGGTCGCAAGCTCGTGGGAGATGCTCCGCTCCCGGAATGAGTTCAGCCATAACTTCAGGTGCTTGAGCTCAACCACCTTCGTGCTGGGAATGGTGATGAGGTGCACCGTCGCAAAGTCCGGATAGCCCGACCGAGGACACAAGCAGGTAAATTCCGGAAACCGCTGGTAGAGCACCTCGGGATGCCGCTCCGGCGCTGGCCAGATCTCCCAGCGCGCCGGGTCGGCTGCAACGGCGATGGCTTCGGTGCCGTATGGTCGCTCTACGGATGACTGCTCTTCCATGGCGCTCCTCCCGGGGTGCCCGATCCTGCCACCAGTCCGCCGTCAACGCAATTCCGGAGCCGTCTGGGCTGGCTCGGTGATGGCAAACGGGTTGAAATCGGCCCCGATGTCATACGCATCTCTGCCCTCGATGCGCTTAAACGCGTTCACCACAACATACGTGAGGGGCGTGGCCAGGACCTCGTACCCTGTCTTGATGAGCCATTGCGTGACGATCGTCCGGCGCAAGCCAGCGAAATCCATGCCCGCTGTCCCGGCGAAGGCCAGCGTAATGAAGACAAGTGAGTCTAATCCCTGTCCGATCACCGTTGAGGAGATCGTGCGGACCCAAAGGAACCGGCCCGCAGTGGCGATTTTGAGACGCGCCAGGACAATCGCATTCGCAAATTCTCCGACGAGATAGGCCGTGAACGATGCAGCGAGCAGGCGTGGGGTGAAGCCGAGGATCCGCTCGTACGCTGCCTGCCCATCCCAAAACGCCGGCGCCGGCAACTCTCCGGCGATGGCAAAGGTCAGCACCACCAGCGCGTTGCAAGCAAAACCGAGCCAGATCACGCGCCGCGCTGCCGCGTACCCGTATACCTCGGTCAGCACATCGCCCACGATGTACGCCACGGGGAAGACGATCACCCCAGCCGGAACGACCCATCGCGCCAGGGTGATGAGCTTCACCGACACGATATTGGCAGTGATGAGACAGGTAATGAAAACGGCGACAACCAGCACGAACGGCCAAGACAGGCCGGCCGTTCCTGCTACACGTGGCGTTGTTTGCCCCTGGCGCATTGCTGACATGCTGCTCGTGCTCTCCGTGCCCACTCGTCTAGCGCTAGCCTGCGTCGCCTGGCCGAATCGGGCATCGCGTCACCTTCGGGTGCAGCGGTCCCGGCTTGTGCCCGCGACGGCGCATTCTCTCCGATGGTACGATCTTTGCCGGGCCAGATGCGAGTCTTTCCGGCACTCTGCCTCCGGTCCCCTTCACCAGGTCACTTGCGCCGGCATTTGCGGAGCACGCCATGGAGTCTTGGGTCAAGCGGCTGGCCATCGCGGCGACGGTTGGCATGTTTCTCGTTCTCTTTCTCGGGGCCACGGTTACCAATACTGGGTCGGCCGAGGGCTGTGGACGGCACTGGCCACTGTGCCATGGTGAGTTCATCCCCTCCTATGCCCTGACGACCGCGATCGAGTTCAGCCACCGCCTGGTGACTGGGATTGAGGGCATCCTGATTGCTGGGGTCGCTGTTGGCGCGCTGATGATCCGCCGCGGCCGCCTGGATACCAAAATCTACGTTGGGCTCATGGTCGGCACCCTGCTGCTCCAGTCGGGACTCGGGGCTTCGGCAGTACTCTGGCCTCAACGACCGGCGATCAAAGCCACCCACTTTGGCATCTCGCTGGTCTGTTTCGCCAGCGTGTTCCTGCTGACGCGCATGCTGTACGCGACGGCCCGCGGTGAGCCGGCGGCGCTTCCCAGCGCGGCCAGCCTGCCAGCCTGGTTCCGGCGCGCTACGTGGGGAGCGCTCGTGGGCGCTCTTGGCGTGGCCTATCTCGGCGCCTACATGCGGCATTCGAAGGCCGAGCTAGCCTGTTACCGCTGGCCCTCCTGCACGAGCGAGGGAATCGCTCCTGGATTCCACGGCGCTGTCGGTGTCGCCCTTGGCCACCGTGTCGCCGCAGCCACGCTGATGGTGAGCGTTGCCATACTCGCCTATGCCGCGTATCGGCGGCGGCACGCCTACCCCGAGTTGTTCCGGGTCTATGCCGCTGCTCTGACCCTTATTACGTTGCAAGCGCTGGCTGGCGGGGCGGTTGTCCTCACCCGGTTGGAGCTCTGGACCACGCTCGCGCACGCGGGCATCATGGCCCTGTTGTTCGTTTGCCTGGCCGACGCCTGCCGCCAGGTCCAATTGCGGCCTGTCCCCGCTCCCGCAAGCCGGGCAGTCCTTGCGGCAGCCTCCTCTGGCTTGGGCCGCTGACCGCTGATTTCCGCCTCTTTCCAGCCAGGCGCGGCATCGCTTTCGGGCTATTCGTATAGGTCAGGTAGGGGTGTCTTTCCTAGAACAAATCCCTTGCCAGTACCTTCATCCCCAGTCCCTTCTCTAACCCAGGAGTCATAGCCGGAACGGTGCTCCCCTCATAGGATGGCCCTAGCCAAGAAGGGCTAGGTGAGTTGAAGCAAAGGGGGCACCACATGGGGGCATCAATCGGATCGGGCGTGGCACACTTGCCCTGGTGCTTGTGGGCCTGCTGCTCGTCAATAGCAACACTGTCAGCGCTGGCAACAACGGGAACGGCCATAGCGAGGTTGCCGATCCCGGAAATTACAGCGTTTCGGTCTGGTGCGAATTCGACGCTGCTGGCTTCCTGACCCATTGCACCTTTACTGGTCTCGTGGCCAATGCCGATAAAGACATCAGCCACTTTGTGCTCACAGGTGAGCTCTGCGCGGTTGTGGTGGATGGAACCGCGGAATTCAGCAATCCCGATCCTACCACGGGCGCAGTGGGCTACAAGTTTGAGGGTGATTGGGGCACGCTCACCTTCGCTGGCCAAGTGCAAGCCGGCGGGTGGGCCACATACTGGTTCAAGGCTGGCACAAGCGCATTCGCAGTCGGCGGCTTGGGGATAACCTGTCTCCCCGACGAAACACCTACCGAGACACCTAGCGAGACGCCCACCGAAACATCCACCGAGACACCTAGCGAGACACCCACTGCGGCGCCAGCAGGGGATCCAGACCTGACGCCAACAGCGACGCCTGAAGGCTCACCATCCATTCCGTCCGAGACGCCATCGGAGACGCCAACGCAGGAGGCTTCGCCGACCGCGACTACTGAACCGGAAGCAACATCGACGCCAACCGAGGAGCCAGCGGAGTCTGCAACCTCCACGCCAGACCCGACCGGGACGCCCGACGAGGATGCGACCCCATCGCCCACAGCTACGGAGACGCTGAACACTGGCGGAGACGGCACCGCGCCGGATTGGCTGGCGACGTCAACCCCAGATCCATCTCCCACCAACACTGGAGACGAGCAGGGAGCAACACCGACTGAGGAGCCGGAAACCGGAACGCCCGGCGGCGGTGCTCATGAAGATCCTGGCCAAACACCAACGGCGACTGCGTCACCAACCACGACGCCGGACGATGGGACAGATCCAAATGCTGAGGAGAGCCCGACCGTTCCGCCAGCGAACACACCAGCCAGCTCAGATCCACGTGGCGGAACTACGGGTGGCCCCAACGTGACCACCCTGCCCAACACGGGAACCGGAGAAGGACGCCCATCATGGCCTGGCCTGGAGCGGTGGGCAGCGCTGCTCGTGCTGGCAGCCTGGGCCTGGCTCACTCTCATGCCGTCTCGTAGGTGGGTTCTCCGGCCCGTCACTCGCCGCGCCGGCCACAGATTGGACGCCAGTCCGGTTCAGCCTGACCGGCGGCGCCAGTAAGACGACCTGTCCCCGCATCAGGCGACGTGCTCTGCCCCTCCCCGGCAGGGCACGTCGCATCTGTGTGCTCGGCGCCATCGCCGCCCGTTGCGTGGCACTTGACCTGGTCACACATCCTGACAAGCGTTCGTCCTCACACGGCGAGTTGTGGCGACCTGGGACTGAACCATCGCAGCCCACGCGGGGAGCATCCTGGTCGCCGCCGGGGCATACACGTTTCGAACGGTTTGGCAGTGGCGCGACACAGAGAGAGGCAATCGTGCCGATGCCGCGCTCCACGAGCTGCCATCGCCTCGGTGCATCACGCGCTGGACGGTGTCGTGAGACCGGGCGCGTGACCACATGAGGAATGCGGTGCAGGGGAATGCACGATGACAATGGCCATGCACCGCGAAGGGCGCCCGGCCGCTGGCGCCAATGCGCTCGGTGACCAGGAGCGGAAACAGGAGCGGCTCGCCCGGATGATTCCACAACTCGTCCTGGTTGTGCGGGGCCGAACTCCTGCTGCCACGTTACCGCTCACCAGGAGGCCACCGGTGCCCTCCCGAGGAGTCGGGAATCGGGGTCAGGGAGAATGGACGTGCTGTTCGCGCGAGCGCGGGAGTTGGCTAACAGCGAGCGGCTGTGGATAGTGACCGAGCCGGCTTCAGCCGGTTCGTCTGGTTAACGCAGGGACGTCAGCCCCGCGCGGCTGCCCCGTGGGAGACTGTCGCGGAAGCCTTGCAACGAATCCGGGAGACTGCGACGCTGCGCGGAGCCGGCGCCCGGTGAGGAGCTTAGGCCGCGGGCAACGGAGTGATCGCGGCGAGGGCGTGTGGTCCGGGTGTCTTTGCCCGTATTGGCGTATCCTTCGTGCCCATGCATTGTGAGGCATGCAGTGGCCCCACCGGCACTGAGGTCGCAGTCCGGCGGGATTCGACGGTCGCGCCGGAACTCTCTGAAAGGAGGCCAACCATGGAGTCCGCCATGCCGATGCTGCGCACGCGCCTTTGCGACCTACTTGGAATCCAGTATCCCATCGTCCAGGCCGGCATGGGTTTCGGCATAACAACACCTGAGCTCGTCGCTGCCGTCTCCAATGCGGGCGGCCTCGGCATCCTGGGCGCTCACATGATGAAGCCGGAGCAGCTCCGGGCTAATCTGCGGGCCATCAAGCAACGGACGGACCGGCCGTTCGGCGTCAATTTCATCATCGCCCCGCCGGAGCCAGGCAGCCAGGATGTTGCCACAGCGCAACACCATCTCGACCGGCTCCGCAAGGAACTGGATCTTCCGCCAGGACCGCGCGATCTGGCAATCCCTCCTTCCACTGTTCCTGATTTGCTCTCGATCGTCTTCGACGAGCGGACTCCGGTACTGAGCTTTGGTCTGGGCGATCCCAGCCCCTATGTGGCCGCAGCCCATGAGCGTGGAATGCGTGTCATGACGATGGTGGCCACGGTGGAAGAGGCCAAGCGCGCGGCCGGCGCTGGAACCGACATCATCGCGGCCCAGGGAGCGGAAGCCGGTGGGCACCGCTCCAACTTCGCGATCGGGGAGCGCAGGGAGCCGCCTGCTCTTGGCACCCTGGCGTTGGTGCCACAGGTCGTGGACGCGGTGGCTGTGCCCGTGCTGGCTGCTGGTGGCATCATGGATGGACGTGGATTGGCGGCCGCGCTCGCGCTTGGCGCCGATGGCGTCCTGATGGGCACACGATTCTTGACGGCGCGGGAAAGTGGCGTCTTTCCTGCCTACCAACAGGCGTTGCTCCGGGCGAAGGCGGAGGATACCGTTGTCTCGGCGGCACCGACAGGGCGACCGGCCCGCAGCGTCCGCAACCGCCTGACAGAGGAGCTTGCACCTGCGGTTTTTGCCCCGCTGCCGTATCCCCTGCAAGCCATGGCCGCAATCGATATCTACGCGGCCGCGGCAGCGCGTGGGCGTGCCGACCTATTTCCGCTTTGGGCTGGGCAGGGGGTGGGCCTGCTCACGGAGGGGCAAGGTGCGGGGGAGATCGTTGCGGAGACCGCACGAGAGGCAGCAGCGTGCATCAGGCGCCTTGCCCAGCAATAACCTGCGCCCCTCCCCAAGCCCCAGCCCTAACTCCCCTCCCGGGCGAGTGGCTCGCAAGCCAGGAGATTGTTAGGACTGCAAACTATTGCGCGAACCGGGTGTGGGGGCGAAAATAGGGGGAGGTTCGCGCAGCGTGAGTGGGGTAGATGCCAAGATTTG
>FWPU01000934.1_pt1 | contig 91637 bp, 71 predicted proteins | sample 2228361 | NCBI WGS metagenome assembly FWPU01 (sample SAMEA103939777, study PRJEB20133) | metagenome
CGCCGCCCGAAAGGCCCCCTCCGAAATTCGCCCCGCCCCCTGGTAGGGGGCGTCCCTTCCGCTGCGCTCCGGGGAGGCAAGCACGGGATGGGGGTGGGGGTCAAATGCCGCAAATGGTCGGGCTACGGAGCAGCGCCCCGTCCCACAGGGAGGCTTCGCGCTGACCAGGCGCTATTTGGTAGCCCGGCCGATTTATCGCCGGGCAAGCTCCGCGTCGCTCCGCGTTCATCCGCGTCAGACTTTCAAGGCAGCAGCACGATCTTTCCGGTTGTCTGGCGGCCGGCCAGCGCCGTGTGAGCCGTGGCCGCAGCAGCCAGCGGATAGGTGGCGCCGATGCGTACCTGCAGCTCCCCGGCCGCGATCATGCCGAGCACGGCGGTCGCATGGCGCTCATAGTCGGCGCGGCTCTGCGTGTAGGCGAAGAGCGTGGGTCGCGTGACGAACAACGAGCGCAGCCCGGCCAGCCGCTGGATGTCGAGCGGCGGCGGGAAGCCGGATGATTGCCCGAACGAGACCATATAACCGAGCGGCGCCAGGCAGTCGAGGCTTTTGTCGAACGTATCTTTCCCCACCGAATCGTATACCACCTGCACTCCGCGACCGCCGGTGATCCGTTTGACCTCGGCCAGAAAATCCTGTTGCGTGTAGAGAATCACCTCCTCCGCACCGGCCGCGCGCGCCAGCCGGGCCTTCTCCTCCGTCGAGGTGGTGCCGATGACCCTGGCGCCCTGGCGCCTGGCGATCTGTGTGAGCAGCAAGCCGACGCCGCCCGCGGCCGCATGCACCAGGCACCAGTCCCCCGGTTTGAGAGGGTAGGTGCGGGTGGCGAGCACATGTGCCGTCATGCCCTGGATCATGGCGGCTACGCCCTGCTCGAACGTAACCTGCGCGGGCAGGACGATCAGCCGTTCGCCAGGGACCAGGCAATGCGTGGCGTAGGTGCCCAGGCCGCCGATGAACGCCACCCGATCGCCCGGCCGCGCCTCGGTCACCCCCGGCCCGACCGCCTCGACCACGCCAGCGCCTTCGCTGCCGGGAACTGCCGGCAACGGCACCTTGTACCACCCCAACCGCTGATAAATCTCGATGAAATTCACGCCGATGGCGGCCAGCCTGACCAACGCCTGGCCGGGGCCGGGCGCCGGCATGGGCCGCTCCTCCAACTTCAACACCTCAGGGCCGCCGAACTCTGTATAAACGATCGCTTGCATGGCTTTCTCCTCTCTGAAAACGCTTCACAGCCGGGGATCGTGGGCCACGGCGAGCGGATCGGCCGTGACCGAGGCCACTCTATCCGAGGCGGAGTCGGCTGTCTGTAGCAGCCACAACAACTCGCACAGAATCATGGCCGTCGCACCCCAGACCTTGTGCGGACCGACCGCGTAGAACGGCACCCGCACGGTCGCGCCGCGGATTTCCCACCACTCCTCCTGCCGCGTGGTCGGCGCCAGCAGGAGCGCCAGAGGTACCTCGATGATCTCGGCCACCTCCTGCGGATTGGGGCTGAAATCGGGCCGGCTGCGAGCCAACGCCACCGTCGGGTAGACGCAGAAGCCGCTCGGCGGAATGTACAGGGGCGACAGTGCGCCGATTACCTCCACCTGTGCCGGCGGAATGGCCAGCTCCTCCCAGCCTTCGCGGAGCGCCGCGGCCAGCGCGTCTTCGCCAGCGTCCAGGCTCCCGCCCGGAAAAGAGATCTGTCCGCGGTGGTTCTCCACCGCATCGGTGCGCCGCGTGAGCACCAGGCACGGTTCATTGCCGCGTGGGTAGACCAGCACCAGCACACCGGCACGCCGGCAATCGAGTGCCGGATCGAGGATGCGTTCGGTGCCGGGCCGAGGCTGCGGCGACATGCTCAACTGGACGGGCAACCCTGGCAGCGGCCGACACAGCGCGGTACGCAGCCGAATACAGGTCGTAGCAAAGTCGAGAGGTCCCATGACACACATTCCGATGACGATAACAGACCGTCCCTGGGGGCTACCGAGCCGACCGATCGCGTACCGCGCGCATCAGACGACGCCAGGCCACCTGCACCTCCTGGGCTTCAGCAGGCGGAATCGGCCGCCGGTCGTAGCGCGCCGTCTCAAAAGCGGCCGTCAGCGCCTCAACATCCATCTCCGCGTCAGGCCAGGCCGCTTCCAGCGTCTGAGCGAACTCGGCCGGGGTCTGTTGCGGCGCGCGCGCCAGCCCATGTGCGGCCGCATGCCCCACCATGCGCAGGTAGAAGTAGCGCACGCGTTCGCGCGGAGTCAGGGCGCGAACGCGCATAGCTGGCAGGTTGAGGCTCGCTCGCGCCCTCGCTCGCGCCAGCCGGACACGCCGGCCGATGGCCGCGGCCGTCGTCGAGAGGGTCGCGGCGATCCTGGCCCAGCGTGCCCGCCACCAATAGCGTAGCTGCAGCAGCCAGGCGAACGGCCGGCCCCGCAGCAGGCCATGAGCGCCCAGATAGCTCAGCCCCAGGTAGAGGGCCACCAGGCCCACGATGAGCCACAGCACAGCGCCACCCAGCCAATCGGGCAGCCGGCTGGCCAGCTCGGCCTGGCTGGGCAGTTGCAGTGGCCCGGCCATAGCTGGCGGAGGCGCCGCCTCTGTCCGCACCAGATGACGCAACGGCCAGAGGAGCAGCGCCAGCAACAACGTCAACAAGAACATCAACAGATAGCCCACGCGCATGAGCAGCGTCAGCAGCAACTCGACGCCGGCCGCCAGCCAGCTCGTCGTCCCCATCGGCAGGAAAGCCGCGACGACGCCGATCACCAGCACGACCAGCAGGCTGTTGACATGCCAGCGTCGCAGCACCGTCGGCTGCACCTCGATGTCCTGGTTGTACCAACGGCCGCGCAGGACGGCCAGCCGCGCCTGGCTGATCAGCAGCAGCCCGGCCAGAAAATAGCAGAGCAGGCTGGCCAGCAGCTCGGGCGGCAGGTCCAGGCCGCCTACACCGAAATGCAACACGCCCGCGCCGACGAGCGAAACGTCCATCCTGGACAACGACGCAAAGAAGACGAGCAGCAGTCCTCCCATCGTCCAGCGCGCCACAAAGCGCGCCAGGATGTCGCTGCGCGGCGTGGGCCGGCCGACGCGCAACTGGCTGCGGCTCTCGCCCCACACGTGGCTCTCGTGCGCGGCGATCTCGTCGGGCTGCAACGCCAGATCCAGGAAATCGCTGGTGATGCCGACCGCCAGCGCCCAAGAGACCAGCACCCAGAAACCGAGAAGCGAAAATGGCGCGTCCAGGAAAGCAGACGGCTGGCGCAGCCAGAGCTGCACCATCGCCCAGTCGGGCCAGCCTGTGCCGAAAGTCCACACGGCCAGCCGGAAGAGGATCAGAAGCACCACGATCTCGCCCAGCCGGAAAGCCATACCCCGACGCACGCGCCAATCGGGTCGGCCCAATCGCAGGGTGCTGTAGACCCCCTCCAGTGCGGCCGCGAAAGCGAACGGCAGCACATAGCTCAGCTGCCACGGCACGCCAAACAGGTGAAGCAGCGCCAGCGGCCCGCCCACCACACTGGAAGCGACCAGGGCGATCAACAGAGGCCGAAAGAAACTGCCCACCCACGGTGCATCGTAGAAGTCCAGATAAGTCGGCCGGCGCGGCGTTGCCGGCCCGATGCTGCGCGTCTCTGTCCCGCCGGTGTGATGCTCCATCGCTATGGCCGCACCTCCCCTGCTCATGCCGCCCGGCTGGCAGTTGCTCGCACGACAACCTTGCCGGGCTGTACGGTGCCCCAGCGCTTCAAGTCATTCTCGTTGGCCGCCAGGTGCGCAGCCACCCCCAGCTGCCGGGCCCGTTCCCGGATCACGCCGAACTGGCCATGCGGCTCGACGACCACCAGCAGTGGGTTCAGCCCGGCCCGCAGCAGCCGATGCAAAGCCCGACAGAGCGCTTCATCACCGGTCGGACTAACAGCGATTACCGTGGTGCCCCAGCTCAGCCCCAGGGCGGCTGTCGGCAGCCATTCGGCCAGCGTGGGCAGCTCGGCCACCTGGGCGCGTGCCAGCCACTCCAGCAGCTTCATCAGATGCACGCGGCCGGGCCGCGGCGGGATGATCCAGCGGCTGGCACCGGTCAGTGGATCGGCACCGTTGCAGCCCAGGCCCACGGCCTGCCGCTGATCCACCAGGTAGTTCGCCAGCGATGCTGCCACCACGATGGCCCACTCGCTGGCGCTGTGGCGCAGCTGGTGCGTGTACGCGCTGGCGTTGAGATCGAGAAAGACAACGCTGCTCAGCGAAACGGCCGGCTCGTATTTCTTCACCTGCAGTTGACCGGAATGTGCACTGCTCTTCCAGTCAACGGCCCGCAGCGGATCGCCGCGCTGATATTCCCGCTTGCCCATCACGCGCGTCGGGTCGGCGAAAATGGGTTGCTGGCTCCTGACGGTGCCATGAGGCGACCGCGAAGCGAGCGCGACCTGGGCCAGAGGGATCACGCGCGGATAGACGGTCAAGTGGTCGAGCGCGTCCAGCCGGCCCTGGGTTTCGGCGAAGCCGAAGAGGTCCCCGGCGGCCAGGATGGTGGGGCCAAGCGCGTAGTAGCCGCGTTGCCGTCCCAGCAGGTCATAATGTACCGTGACCCGCTCCTTGGGCCGCAGTGAGAGCACCTGGTGCACACCGGGGCCGCCCGCGATGCGCAGCGGCGCTGCCTCCTCGATGCGCAGCCACGGCACGGGCAGCCAGCTCTTGTTCACGATCTCGATCTCGACCCGACACATTTCACCCAGAAAGATGTGATCGGCGAAACGCCGCTGCACCTGCAATCGGGGCAGGCTACGGCCGGCCCACCAGCGCGCCAGCAGATAGGAGCCCGCCAGGACATAGACGATGTAGAAGACGAAGTCCACCTGCAGCAGCACGGCCATGAGAAGGAGGATCAGCAGGAGCAACGGAATCTCGGACATATGATCTTGCTTCTGTGCCTCAACCGGCCGATTGGCCGGCCCCGGCGATGACCACCACATACTCGCCGCGCGGCGGACTGGCACGCACGCCGGCCAGCAGTTCCGACAGTTTGCCGCGCACGACCGACTCGTGGAGCTTGGTCAGCTCGTGCGCCAGAGCTGCCTCACGGTCGCCGTAGACCTGGAGGGCATCGGCCAGCAGCGCCTCCAACCGATGCGGGCTCTCGTAAAAGATCAGGGTGTGCGGCGACGCGCGATCAACCTCCAGAAAGCGCCGGCGCGGGCCCGGCTTGTGGGGCGGAAAGCCGCGATAGGTGAAGCTGTGCACCGGTAAGCCGGACAGGACGACCGCCATCACCAGCGCGGTCGGTCCCGGGATCATCGTCACCGGCACGCCCGCGGCGAGCGCGCGGCGCACGAGCGAGAAACCCGGATCCGAGATGCCCGGCGTGCCGGCCTCGGTGACCAGCGCCACCGATTTGCCCTCGTCCAGTAACGCCATGATCCGTTCGCCCGCGCGCGCCTCGTTATGCTCATGAAACGCGATCTGTGGCTTGCGGATCTCGAAATGCTTCAGGAGCAGACCGGTCTTACGCGTGTCCTCGCTGGCGATCACATCTACCGAGCGCAACGTCTCCAGCGCCCGCAGGGTGATGTCGCCCAGATTGCCGATCGGCGTCGCCACCAGGTACAGCACTGCCATGGCCTATTCGATCTTGCCGATATCCAGCGGCACGCTGTCCAGCAGCTCGGCCACGATCCGGGCCGCGCTGCGGCCGCGCAGCGAGCTTTCCGGATGCACCAGGCAGCGATGCGCCAGGCACAGCGGCGCCAGCTTCTTGACATCGTCCGGCAGCACATAGTCCCGGCCACGGATCAGCGCCCACGCCTGGCTGGCCTTGTAGAGTGCCAGGCTGCCGCGCGGGCTGGCACCCAACAGCAGGTCGGGATGCGTGCGCGTGGCATTCACCAGACGCACGATGTAATCGCGCACTGTATCGTCCACGTGCACCTCCCAGACCTGTCGCGCCAGATCGGGCAGAGAGGCGCCGTCCACAACCGGCGTCAGCGTCTCAATGGGGTGCTGCTGGCGGAGATTGATCAGCATCTGGCTCTCGGTTGCGGGATCCAGATAGCCCAGCCTGAGCTTGAGCAGGAACCGGTCGAGCTGCGCCTCGGGGAGCGGGAACGTGCCTTCATACTCGACCGGATTTTGCGTCGCCAGCACGATGAAGGGCCGGTTGAGCGGCCGCGTCACGCCATCCACGGTGATCTGCCGCTCGCCCATGCACTCGAGGAGCGCGGCCTGAGTACGGGGCGTGGCGCGGTTGATCTCGTCGGCCAGCAGGACGTTGGCGAAGGCCGGACCCGGGATGAACTCGAAGCGGCCGGTCTGTTGATTGTAGACCGAGACACCGGTCACATCGTTGGGCAGCAGGTCAGGCGTGCACTGAAGCCGCTTGAAAGTGACGCCCAGCGAAATCGCCAATGCGCGCGCGAGCATCGTCTTACCTACCCCCGGCACATCTTCGATCAACACGTGGCCCTCGCACAGCAGCGCGGTCAGCAACAGCTCGATCGCTTCGCGCTGGCCGACGATGACCCGTTCGACATTGGCGCGCACCTTCTCGCTGAAAGCCTGAATCGTATCCAAAGAAAGCCCTCGCGGTGAAACTATCAAGACAGGTCCATTGTACCATACCCGTCGCGGGGCAACAAGCCGCCGCGCAAACTGGCGATCTCGCAACGATTGCGGTATACTTTCGTCGTGATCGCATCGCCACGGAGAGAACATGCCGCGTATCGTCTATTCGACCGATCCAGAACCTGTCGAACTCTGTCCGCGCTGCGGCCGGCATCCATGCGTCTGCCAGAAGATAGATCTGCCACCGCGCCAACAGGTAGCGTATATCAAGCGGGATCGCAAAGGCCGCGCAGGCAAGACGGTGACCGTGGTGTACGGCCTGCAACACACACCGGCCACCTTCAAGAATCTGCTGACCGTGCTCAAAGAGAGTTGCGGTGCAGGTGGGACGCTGAAGGAGAACGAGCTAGAGATCCAGGGAGATCAGCGCGAGAAAGTAGCGGCCAAGCTACAGGAACTCGGCTATAAAGTGAAGCTGGCGGGCGGCTGAGTCGCACCCGCCAGCGCTCCGACAGCCTGGTCGCGTTTGGATTACAGACGGCTGGACGGGATCAGTCGTTCGAAGTCCGCCAGCTGGCCGCCGTCCAGACAGCAGCGAATGATCTCCTTGCCCAGCGGATCGAGGTCTGGTTCGTTCAGCAGTGGTGGCAGCTCGGCGGCGAAGAATGCCTGGATCTGCCGGGCGCCCTCGTCATAGGCTTCATCCCCCACATCCGTCTGCAGATTGACCTCGAGCATCCAGCGCGGCACCTGGACGCCTTCGACCTGCATGGCGAACAGCGTATAGCCCAACAGCGGGAAGCGGGCCGGCACCAGCTGGCCGGGTTTGAAGCGCGCGGCGCCGCGGCGCGCCAGATATTCGCGGGCGATCCACTGCGGCATGAAACCGACTTTCCACGCGCCGATGTGCTGGTTGGGGATCAGCGTATAGCGGGTATTGGGCGCATTGCGAATCTGCTGGAGGAGCAGATTGGCGTGCTCAACACGGCGGCCTGTGGCAAACGGCCAATAGGATCCCACGCCCTCGCTGACCAGGCCACCGCCGATAGTGATGCTGGGGTTATCATGGCCGCGCGGGGCCGCCAGCCGCCACAGCCATCCCAGAGCTGGCGGCAGAAAGTGCAGGATGCCGACGATACCGAAGGTGGGATCGGCGCGCGTGCACGGCGGCGTGCGCAGGCCCAGGCTGCGCACGTCTACCTCGACCGGCTCGTTCACCACGTTCGGCACCATGTGCCGAGGCAGGATCACGCGCGGATTGGGGCAGCGCCGACCCGGCTCATCCTCGATGTGCTCCCAGATCAGGCAGGTAGATCCGGGTACGCCGATCAGGTTCAGAAAGATCAGCGGTTCCGAAGGATGGGTGCACAGCTTCTCCAGGTGGGGATCGGTGCCGTAGTGCGTGATGTGATTGATGCGCACGAACCAGGCCTTTTCGGCATCAGACAACACCAGCTTGCCGTTGCCGTTCTGCAGCAACGGGTGGCAAAGCGCCATGTCATCGGTCACCGGATGGATTTGACACGCCTGCCCCAGATTCAGATAGCGACGCTCGCCGGTCAACACATTCTGGCCGAGCAACAGGCGACCATCGGGCTGGCGTTGCACATGCTCGAGCATCTCGCTCTTGCCGCCGCCGCTTGCTCCCTCGTGCATGATGACGATCTCATTGTCGTAGGGGGTTACCATCCGCACTGTGGACGCGTGCGCGGTGATCCAACCCTCGTGTTCACCGATGGAAAGCAGTACACCGTAGATCCCTTTCTTGGCGCTCGGCCCGGGATAGAGGTTCAGAGAGAAGATTTCGTGCAGGCTGGCCGTCCGATTGTGGATGACGACCTGGCGTCCCTCGAAATGGGTGTGGCGGAAGGGGGGCGCCAGGTAAATGACGGCGCGCGGCGCGAAATCGTCGGGGAGTTCGCCGGCCGGGATCATACCCTGCAAGTCGGCCAGGGCAGCCGCAAAGAAGGCCGCGTTGGCCGGGCAGACGAGCAGCGCCGGAAAGGCGATCTGCGCGCTGCCGGCCATGAAAGGCAACACGACCAGTGGCTGCTGCTTCAACCAGGTAAAGATCTGTTCGCGCAGCGGCTCGAACGGTTCTCCGTAACGCTCCTCGAAACGTTCTTTGTCGGTCGGTTGTCGGTCGGCAATCACCATGCAGTCCGGATCGCGGCGGCGCATGAGCACATCGGGGAAATTGACCACTACGCCGTTCCGGCATCGCGCGATCGTCGCCTCCACCACCGGGCCGCGCTCCGGCACATCGTAGACCACTTCGAAATAATCGCGGCCCGGCCCGCCCAAGGCCATGTCCAGTAGCTCCTGGCGGTTGCAGGGCATCACGACAGACACCGCTTCGGACAGAATCGCGGCCAACGAGTGCTGTGGTTCCAACAGATCAAGCAACGATTTACCCATAGGCTCCTCCGGTTCATGGGACGCAGATCAGTTCCCCGCGACATGCCACAGCAGGGTTGTCCATGCTACCGTCAGAGAACATGGTTCGCTCTGACTGCGCCGATCACGGGAAGCAACGGAAAACACCGCATCGCTTCGCAACCACTCGCCTGCTTCGTTGCGTCGGAGAATCAGAGGGGTTTAGAGGCAATCAAGTTATGGGGTATCATAAGCGCCCATCTAATTGTTGAGGATACATCGAGATGCGGCTGGTGTCAAATTTCCCACCGGAATTCGCTCCGCCCCCGGGCAGGGGATGGGGGTCCAGACGCCGCAAACTGTAAAACCTGGCCTGACGAAGCTTAAGCACATTGAGGGAGAGCGCACCTGTGGTACAATATGAGCATGTGCGGCAAAGCTGCCCGCCAATCTCCACCCTCCACACCCCTTTTCCCCCGCCTTGTCGGGGAAAGGGGGCAAGGGGGATAGAGGGCCCGAGTAGTTACCATGTGTGCACAAAACACCTGTCGAGAGAACACCATGTCATCGTACAATCCTGTCACGCCGACCATCGTCGCACAGCTCGCCGCCATCGTCGGCCCGCACAACCTGATCTACGACGCGCCGGAGCGCATGCTCGATTACGCGCACGACGAGTCGTTCGCCACCCACGGCCTGCATATGCCGGAAGTGATCGTAAAGCCGGCCAGCGCCGAGGAAATCTCCGCCATCATGCGGCTGGCCAACCGGGAGCGCATCCCCGTGACCCCGCGCGGGGCCGGGTCGGGGCTTTCGGGGGGCGCGGTGCCGCTCTTCGGCGGCATCCTGCTCTCGGTCGAACGCATGAACCGCATCCTGGAGATTGATCTGGAGAACCTGGTCGCCGTGGTCGAACCGGGGGTGATCACTAACGAGCTGAGCGAGGCCGTGCGGCCGCATGGCCTCTTCTATGCCGGCTACCCGATGAGCGTGGAGCTGTGTTACATCGGCGGCAACGTGGCCGAGAACGCCGGTGGCGGCCGTGCCGTGAAGTACGGCGTCACCGGCCACTATGTGCTGGGGCTGGAGGTGGTCTTGCCGACCGGCGAGATCGTCAGCCTGGGCGGCAAACGGCTGAAAGATGTGACCGGCTACGACCTCGTGCATCTCATGGTGGGCTCGGAGGGCACGCTGGGCATCTTCACCAAGATCATCCTGCGCCTGCTGCCCGCGCCGGCCGCCAGCGCGGTGCTGCTAGCACCCTTCGCCGACGCGCACACCGCCATCCACGCGGTGCCGCGCCTGATCCAGCAGGGCCATCTGGTGCCGGCCGCGGTCGAATTCATGGACTACGCGGCCATGCAACTTGCCTACGCATTCACGCAGGAACGGTTGCCCCACCGCGCGGCCCGCGCATTGCTTCTGGTCGAGGTGGACGGCTATACCGCAGCCGAGGTAGAGGCACAATGCGATGCCCTGGCACGCCTGCTGAGCGAGGCCGGCGCGCTCGACATCTACGTAGGCGACACCCCACCGGTGGCGCGCAAGATGTGGCTGCCACGCCAGAAGATCGGCGACGCGTTCAGCGCGCTGGGCGTTGAGCAGCTGGACGAGGACATGGTGGTGCCGCTCTCCGAGATCCCGGGACTGCTGTCCAGGGTCGAGGCGCTCGCCGCCCGCCATCGCATGAAACCGTTCTGCTTCGGCCATGTGGCCGACGGCAATATGCACCTGCACACGATGGCCGAGCCGGGCACTCCGCCCGCCGAGTGGCAGGCAGCCTGCAAGGCCTTTCTCACCGAGCTCTACACGCTGGTGGTGGGCCTGGGCGGCACGATCACCGGCGAACACGGCATCGGTTTCAAGCGCGCGGCCTACCTGCCCATCGCTCTCGACCCGGCAGTGATCGCATTGCAGCGCCGGATCAAAGCAGCGTTCGATCCGCTGAACATCCTCAATCCGGGGAAAATCTTCCCCGCCGAGGCCGACAGTTGAAACGAGAAGCGCAACCGGACGTCACGGCTGCTTCGCCGCGGGCGGTACTGGCGGCCCGATGATCGCATCGGACGGCAGCCGGGCGCCCGGCCCGTAGAGGAAGACCGCTCGCCACGGCTGGTACTTGCTGACGAACTGATCTTCGATCACCTTACCGTCGCCGGTGCGGATGGTGCGCTTGACCACGACATCCTGGCCGTTCTTCGCCCATTCCACCTGCTTGATAGCCCCGCGCGGCAGCGAGCTGTCTTCCTGGTAGAGCGGCGGTTCGGGCGGCTGCACATTGCTGATGATCGGCTTGCTCAGTTCGACCGTGCGGTCGGGCCGCGTGCCGTAGAACGAGAAGGTGATGCGACCTTTGGCCGGGTCCACCTCCGGCTTGATCAGCAGAAAGGCGCCGGTGTCGTTCTTGAAACGAAGGTCTACATATGGCGTGTAGATCGTGGCATCCAGGCCGGGCTCTCCATACCAGCTTACCACATAGCCGTGAGCGTGGCGCTCGGTGATGGGAAAGCCGCCCTGGACCGCGGCGCGAAACACTGTGGTGGAGACCTGGCACACGCCGCCGCCGATGCCGACGGCAGTCCGGTCCTCCCAGATGATCAGGCCCTCGATGAAGCCGTTGGCCGCGGTGATGTCGCCGACGATGCGATTGAAGGAAAACTCTGCGGCCGGCGGGATCACTACGCCGACGAACTTCTGCGCGGCGTTGACGATGTTGTGCACGCGCTCGGCGCTGGAGCCGGCAAAGTAGGTCGTCCCCTGCGTCACCAGCTCTCTGATGCCCATTTCGGCGATGGCGGTGCTGTCCACCACAGGCCGAACGGTTTTCACCGGCAACGAGATGGTCACGGGCTCGTAGGTCGTGTTGGATGTCATGCTTACCAATGTGCGAGAGATGAGCCCGGTGGCTGCCTGCACATCCACTGCCCGGCCGGCCTGGCTGGGCTTCAGGACAACCACCTGCTTGCTCTGCGTGTCGTAGTCCAGGCTGGCGTCCTGGGCGGGGCGGTCGAATTGTCTGGCCAGGTCCTGAACGTATGCAGCGACCCGCGGCGCGTCCACGCCGACCGCCAGGCCGGCCATGCCGGCTGTCGGTGGCGCCAGCGACAGCTTCAACCAGGAGCGCAACTGGCCGGGCTCGACTGCGGCGTGCTGCACCTCGCCGGCGCCCTCCAGCACCAATGTGACCGGATGGCTCAGCAGGGCATTGGCCTGTGCCACCGCCAGCTCGACCGAGGTCACCACGGGCTGTCGCTCCTCGACGACCAGCGGCACGATGCCACCCTTGCCGCTATGCAGCACCTGGAGCGCCGCATCTCGCGTCGCTTCGACATCCATCAGCCGGCCGGCCGCGCCGGCGACGCCGGAAACGCCGGTCTCGGTAAAGATGAGCGCGGCCTCGCGCGGGGGCTGATCTACTTCGCGGCCGATCTGTTTGAGGATGACCGCCAGGCGGTTCTCGTCGAGCTGCAGGAGCGGCGACACCGCGTAGCCGGACTGCCAGGCCTGCCACTGATCAGCCAGGTTCCGCCGCAACCGGCTCGCCCAGTCTGCAGAGGCGCTGCTGCTCCGGCCAACCTGATACGCAGCGGCCGCCGTGCCGCGCGCGTCGAGCGAAACACCCAGCTCGCCGGCAGTCAACGACCAGGAACGCGTGCCGTAGCGGAACGTGACCGGTGCTGCGGCGACGGCGCTTCCCAGCCGATTGCGCAACAGGGTCGTCGCCTCGCCCAGGGTCAGACCGCCCAGGGGAATGCCTTCAACCTCGACCCCCTCGTAAATGCGATCGGCGTAACGGAACTGGTAGACGACGGGCGCAGCAATGATCGCGGCCGCGGCCAGACAGACCGCCCACCAGACAGCGATCCACACGCCCCACCGAAATCCCGCGCGTCGCTTGCCGGTCATAGTGCGCCCTATGTCACAGGAACACAGAAATCCATGGTCGCCTCCCAATAGACCTCCAGCGTTGGCCGCGAACCGTCAATTTGCAAGCGAGCCGCAGGCACATACTCTCGGAAGAAGCGGCCGATCGTTTCACCGATAACCGATGATTGCTTCTCGATCTTGACGACAGCATAGGCTCCGCCGGGCAAGGTCTTGACCTGCAGCGGGTCGTGTGCGCCGACTGTCGTCCCCGCTCCGATCGGGATGCAACATTCATAGGCAACCAGTCGGCCGTCAGACACATGGGCGATTCCGATCGCCGGCGTTGTGTGTACGTCGCCGCCGTGCATCTGCACCCAGGCTTTTACTCGCTCGAAGGTCGTCCGGATCGCGACATCGAAGGCGCCGGCGACTTGATCGGTTTGAAGCACGAGGTATGCCACGGTCGTCGCCGGCAGGTTGACGAAGGATACATCCAGAGCAGGTTGTGGCATAGTTTGTCTTTCGAGTCTTGGGGTTCCGTCGCCTGCGGGCCGCGCCCCGGCGGCGGTGCGAATGCTACAGAGCGCTGCGCAGCGCTGCGAGCTGCGCGACGACCGCCGCGCGCGCTACGCCGCCGATGACGCTGCGCTGCTCCACCGACTGCTCGGCGTTCCACACGTCGGCGCATTCAGCCGTAAAGATCGGGCTGATCGCCTGCAGCTCGGCCAGCGGCACGGCGCTGAGGCGGCAGCCCAATTCCTCGGCGCGGCGCACGACCCGGCCGACCAGGTGGTGGCTCTGACGGAAGGGCACGCCCCGGCGCACCAGCCAGTCTGCCAGGTCGGTCGCCAGCAGCTCGTCGCCGAGCGCGGCCGCCATGCGCTCGGGATGGATCGTCAGCGTCTCCAGCATCCCCTGCGCCACCGGCAAGGCCAGCGTCAGGGTGTCCACTGCGTCGAAGAGCGGTTCCTTGTCTTCCTGCAGGTCTTTGTCATACGATGTCGGCAGCCCCTTGAGCATGACCAGCAGCCCGGTCAACCCGCCGATCAGCCGGCCGGCCTTGCCGCGCAGCAGCTCGGCTGCGTCCGGGTTCTTCTTTTGCGGCATCAGGCTGGAACCGGTGCTGTACGCGTCGGCCAGGGTGATAAAGCCGAACTCGCGGCTGCTCCAGAGCACCAGGTCCTCGGCCCAGCGACTGAGATGCACGCCCAGCAGCGCGGCCCAGAAGAGAAACTCGGCGATGAAATCGCGATCGCTGACTGCGTCCAGGCTGTTGGGGCTGGCCGCCGCGAACCCCAGCTCTGCGGCCAGTTGGGTTCGATCTATGGCAAACGGACAGCCGGCGAGGGCGCCCGCGCCGAGCGGCGACACGTTGAGCCGCTTTGTGAGATCGGCCAGGCGTTCGCGGTCGCGCTGCCAGGGCCACGCATGGCTCAGCAGCCAGTGGCTCCAGCGGATCGGCTGCGCCGGCTGGACGTGGGTGTAGCCCGGCATCAACACATCGAGCTCCGCCTCGGCGCGGTCACAGGCCGTGCGGATGAGGCCGACCAGGGCTGCATCCAGGTTCGCGACCTGCTCGCGCAGCCAGAGGCGCACGTCGGTCGCCACCTGGTCGTTGCGGCTGCGGCCGGTGTGCAGCTTGCCGGCCAGCGGGCCGATGCGTTCGGTCAACCGACGCTCGACGTAGCTATGGATGTCCTCATCGGTCGCGCCGGCAAACGCCGCAGACGGGTCGGCCGCGATCTCGGCCCGCACAGCTTCCAACCCGGCGACCAGCGCGTCCCGCTCGCCTTCAGTCAGCAGGCCGGCGCGGCAGATTGCCCGCGCCCAGGCGATCGAGCCGGTGATATCGGCGTCCCATAAGCGCCGGTCGAACGGCAGCGACGCATTGAGGCGCACCATCAGCGGATCATTGGCGCCGGCGAACCGGCCGCCCCAAAGTGGAGACATACAGGAAACCTCATCGAGCGTTGAAGGTGAAATTGCTACGGCGGATAGTGTACACCATTCGTGGGAGCAGTGCAACACGGGGCCATTACGTTGAGCTGCCGGCACAACAACCATCCCGACAGCGCGCCGGTCGCTGCCGACAACAGCGGCGCAACGACGCACGGCGTGCGCCACGATGCTTGCGGCGGCTCGCCCGCCTGCCGCCCGACCACACCTGCGCCGGCCATAAAATCGAGCAAGGGCGCCGGGGTTATTGGACTATAGATCCCGTCTGGAGAACTCTCGAATCGCGAGCCAGAGCGCCAGCGCCGTGTAGAGGACGGCATACACGACCATCGCCTCGCTCGGCGCGCTGGCCGCGCCAAAGGGGGTGGCGTCCAGGCCCAGCTCGCGCAGGAAGGGCGGCTGGAGGAGATAGGCGGCGCGCTTCCACATCGCCTCGCTGGGCATCAGCAGGCTGACGAGGATGCCGATGTTGACCGCGGCCTCGCTGCGCATCATGCTGCCGATCTGTTCGATCCAGCCGGCGATGAAGGCCAGGCCGTAGAGCATGAAGACCACGACGCCGTTGGTCAGGGTGGAGAGCCGCGTGCCGCCCAGGATCGAGAGCGTGAGCACGACCAGCCCCTCCAACACGATCAGGCCGATCGCCTGCACGGGGTTGCGCACGGTGTAGTCGGCTTCCAGCTTGACGATGCCCATCAGCGCAGCGCACATCGTAACCGTGAAGACGGTCAGCATCAGCGCCAGGCCCAGCCATTTGCCGGCGACGACGGCGCCGCGCGGCAGCGGTTTGGTGACGATCGTTTGGATGGCGCCGGAGGCGATCTCGCCGGCGATGGTATCCACCGAGATCAACACGGCCAACATCACCACCAGGAAGTTGATCGCGTACAGTCCGGCCAGGACGAAGAAATTGACCGGTTCCAGCAGGCGGGCGGCGCTCGACATATGGCTCCGCAGGTCCGCGTAGATCAGGTGAAAGCCGACCGCATACAGCGCCAGGAACGCGATCCCCAGCAACACGATGGCCCACAACATCTTGCGCATCCGGGCTTCCAGGAAGGTCAGCCGGGCGATCTCGAGCACGCTCTTCACGTCTCCTCCTCCATCACCCGCAGGAACAACTCTTCCAGGGACAGGCGACGGGGGGCCAACGCGTAGATCTGCGCGCCGGCCCTAAACAGGTAGGCCGCCAGCGCGGGCACAACCTCTTCGCTCGCAACGGCCATGACGATCCGTTGTATGGCGGCCGGCGCCTCCGTCTGCCCTGCGGCATCCTCGCGCCTGGCTCCTGCTCCCGGGCCTCCACCCCCTGACCCCCGATCCCCGGTATCCGCCGCGACGCCTGTCACGATCCGGCCCCACTGCCTCAGCCCCGCTTCGATCTCCGGCGTCAGGCCCGCCGCGGCGATTTCCACCTCGACGCCCTGCCGCGTCAGCTCGGCCAGCGTGCCCAGCCGCGCCACGCGGCCCCGTTTGATGATGGCGATGCGGTCGCACGTTACTTCGACTTCGCTCAAAAAGTGCGAGTTGAGGAAGACCGTCACCCCATCTGCGCGCAGCTCGCGGATCAAATCGCGCACCTCGCGCCGGCCCAACGGGTCGAGGCCTGAGGTCGGCTCATCCAGGAAGACCAGCCGCGGCCGGTTGAGCAGCGCCTGCGCCAGGCCGATGCGCTGCTGCATCCCCTTCGAGAACTCGCCGAGCCGGGACCTGGCCCGGTCGGCCAGGCCGACGCGCGCCAGTAACTGTGCGCTGCGCGTGCGGCGCTCGGCCGCCGACAGGCCGTAGAGCCGGCCGTGCACATCTAGAAAGTCCGCAGCCGTGATCCAGGCCGGAAAGCGGAATTGCTCCGGCAGGAAGCCGACCTGCCCCATGACCTCCGGATCGCCGGGCCGTCGGCCCAGGATGCGCGCCTGGCCGGCCGTCGGCGCGGCCAGGCCGAGCAGCATCTTGACCGTGGTGGTTTTCCCCGCACCGTTCGGCCCCAGGAACCCGAACACCTCGCCCTCGCCGACCGCCAGGGTGAGATGATCCACGGCGACCGTCGGGCCATAGGCTTTACACAGATCAAAGGTCTCGACCAGCATCACATCCGGCTCCCCAGTCGCCAGCCCCCAACTCCCTACCGCAACGAGTCGGCTACCTGCATCGCTACCAACGGGTCTACGTCGCGGCTCTCGACGTTGTAGAGGATGCCGTCTTTCTGCCAGAGGATCGAGATGGCGCGGCGGCCGGTTGTACCGCCGCGATGTTCGGCCAGAAGGCCCGGCACACCATCCACGGTCACCTCGCGATATTGCACCACATCTGCCGGGACCGGGATCACCAGCGTGCTCGTCCAGTCAATGCTCTGCGCCAGCCGGCGCGCATCTGCGTCGGGCATGCCCAGGAACTTGAAGCCGGCCTCGCCGATGGCGGCCAGATCTATCCCTGGCGGGATGTGCACCTGCGGGCTGGCCATTTGCGTCACCGTCACCTGGCCGACGCCGAGCGTGTATTGCTGGACGACGACGAAGGGCACGTCTACCTCGATCGTGATCTTGTCCACAGCCGGCAGGCTGATCCCCTGTGCCTGAGTCGCCTCGAGCAGCGCCTCGATGACCGCCCGATCCATCTCGTAGCGCAGCGCCGGGCCGGCCTGCACCGTGGGCGACAGGCGAATCGCGCCTGCGGGCACGACCGTCGGCGCGCGCACCGTGAAGCCGACCCGCGCCGAGGCTTCGGCCAGGTCGGACACCGGTTGCGGCTCGCCCGGCTCGCGCACTGCGATCGGTTGGCCGAACCGCCCCTCCTCGGCCTGGCGGAGCAACGCTTCGATCTTCTGCTGCTGGGCCGGGTCAATCGGGATCACCGCGAACTTGCGCACGCGGAAGATGCCGAGAAAATCCGCCGCGGCCTGGCCCCAGCGGGCAGGCGCGAGGCTGAACAGGATCAGCAGGCAGGCCAGCACGGTCGCGCCGATCGCGGCCGGCCGCAGCCGACCGTGGATGAATATCTCCTTGATCATTGTCAATCTCCTTGTCAAAACTGCCCTGAAAATGGGCCATGTACCGCGGGATTCATCCCGCCCCAGCCCGCCGCGCGGGCGGCATGAATGCCGCGGCGCAGTTTCACCCGCCGGGGCCGGGACGCAGCCCGCCGCATGAAAGCGCGCCAGGGCCTGGCGCGCGGCCGGCGCGACCGCCGGTTCAGGATCGAGCGCGGCCAGGCGCGTTGCCACGCGATGGGCGCGCTGGCTCAGGGCGGCCAGCTCCTGCTGACACGCCGGGCACCCGGCCAGATGCGCGGCGACAGCTGCACGCGCGGCCGGGTCAAGCGCGTCGTCCTGATAGGCTTTCAGCCGCCCCAGGTCACATCGTTTCATGGCCCATCCCTCCTTCCTCGCGGCCGGCCGCCTGATAGGCCTTCTCGAACGCGGCCTCGGCGCGGGCCAGCAACGTGCCCACCGATCCCGGCGCAACGCCGACGGCCTCGGCCAGCTCCCGATAGCTCAGCCCAGCATGGCGCAGCAACAGCAATTGCGCCTGGCGCTCGGGCAGGCTGGCCAGCGCGCGACGCACCGCGGCCCGCTCGTCCTGTCGCGCGGCGAGCTCGGTCGGCTCCACCTCCGCCTCGCCGGCCGACGCGCCATACGCCTGCTGGCGACGCGCGCGGCGGGCTTCCCCGCGCAGCAGGTTGTACGCCAGGTTGGTCGCCACCCGATAGAGCCACGCCCGCACGTTATGTTCCTGATCGCCGCGGAATCGTTGACGAGCGAGACGCAAGAACGTCTCCTGGGTCAGGTCCTCCGCATCTTCGCGCGCGCCGACGATGCGATAGAGCAGCCGGTAGACGCCGTCGTAGTGCGCCAGGAATAACCCATCGAAATCGGGCTCGGGTTGAGTGGTCACGGGACAAGACAGCCAGGCCTCGGTGGTCACAACTGCGCCTCTACCCTTCCGGTCTTCTACGCATATTAACACCGTCGGCCGGGCAAATGTGACAGGGGAGGCGTGATCTAGCGCGTAATGGCCAGGAGGCCGACCGCGCCCAGCCCGAAATGCACGCCGAGGACGGGCGTCACCTCCACGCACAGGGCCGGCCGGCCATCAGGGAAGAGGTGCGCGGCCAGGCCGGTCAGGCGGGCCGCGCGGTCGGCCGCGTTGACATGCGCCACAGCAAGCGTCTCCAACGGCCCCAACGCCTCCACCAGCGACACCAATCGCGACAATGCCGCGGAGAGGGTGCGCACGCGTTCGAGGGTCAACTGGCCGTCGTAGACGGTAAAAACCGGCTTGATCTGCAACAGCGCGCCCAGGCTGGCCTGAAGGCGGTTCAGCCGACCGCCGCGGCGCACATATTCCAGGGTGTCGAGCGCGCCGAAGATATAGGTGCGTCGGATGACCGCAGGAAGCGCGGCGGCGATCTCGGATGCCGTGTAGCCGGCCTCGGCCATTTGCGCGGCGGCCACGACGATCATCCCCATCGCCAGCGTCAGCTGCCGCGAGTCCAGCACGATGATCGGCAGGCCGCGCATCTCGGCGGCCGCCAGCCGCGCAACCTGGCAGATGCTGCTGAACTCTTCGGGCGGGTGGAGCGAGACGATGCCGGTGGCGCCCTCCCGCGCCGCCTGTTCATATGCCTGCAGGAAAACGCCCACGCTCGGCGCGGAAGTCGTCGGGTGAGGCGAAAGGGTCGGCAGCCGCGCGTAGAACTCCTGCCGCGTGATCTCGACGCCATCCAGGTAGCTCTGCGCGCCGATGTTGATGCAGGTGGGGACGACGATGATGCGATGCCGCGCTACCAGGTCGGCGGGCAGATCGCACGTGCTATCGGTGACGATGCGAACGGTCATCAGTGGCTCACGACCTCGCGCCAGACGCGTGCGAATGATCTGGCGCCACGCGCCATCAGGCGGCCGGCGACGCGACGAACGGCTCGGCCTCCAGGCTGCCGTTCGGTCGGACTGTCACCTGGCGCACGCGCAGCTCGGCCTGATCGAGGAGCGCGTTGCACTGCTCGACCAGTCTGGCCGCCCGGCTGTACAACGCCAGGGACTCTTCCAGGCTCAGGTCGCCGGACTCCAGCCGGCGGACCGCCTCTTCCAGTTCCCGGTAAAGGGTCTCAAACGAAGGTGCATCGGACATGGTGGGCCTCACGGGTTCATTCGTTGTGCTCAGTGGCCGCGACATGCGCGGAGAACGCGCCATCGGCGACGCGCACGCGCAGCCGGTCGCCGACCGCGACCTGGGCCGCCGACCGAATCACGACGCCATCGGGCCGACTGACGATCGCGTAGCCGCGCGCCAGCACGCGCTGAGGATCGAGCGCATCCAGGCGCAGGCGCTGACCGCGCAGGCGTTCCCGTTCGTGGCGCAGACGACCGGCCATCGCCAGATCGGCGCGCCGCGCCAGGTCATCTATCCGCTGGCGGTCGGTCGCCAGCCGGGCCGCGGGCGAGACGCGGCGCAGGCGCAGCGCCAGGTTCTCGACGCGTGTCCGCTCGGCGTCCAGTCGGCCCGCGATCTGACGCTCAGCCTGGCTGAGCAGCCCCCCGATGGCCGCGCGCAGTTCGCGACCGTCGGGCGAGGCCAGCGTCGCCGCCCCTGTCGGCGTGGGCGCGCGCAGGTCGGCGGCGAAATCGGCGATGGTGAAGTCGGTCTCGTGGCCCACGCCGGTGATCACCGGCACGGCCGACGCAGCGATCGCGCGGGCCACCCGCTCATCGTTGAAGGCCCACAATTCCTCCAACGAGCCGCCGCCGCGCGCCACGATGATCGCATCGAGCGCGGCGCGCTCGGCCGACCAGCGGTTGAGCAGTTCGAGCGCGGCCACGATGCCCGGGGGCGCATCCGCGCCCTGCACGGCCGTCGGCGCCAGGAACACCTCCACCAGCGGATAGCGCCGGCTGAGGGTGCGCAGGATGTCGCGCAGCGCAGCCGCGGTGGGCGAAGTGACGATCCCCAGCCGCGTCGGACGGGGTGGGATGGGCCGCTTGCGGGCTTCATCGAACAGCCCTTCAGCCGTCAGCCGGGCCTTCAGGCGCTCGAACTCCAGCCAGAGCTGGCCCGCGCCGGCTCCTTCCAGGTGATCTACATAAAGCTGATACGTCCCGCCCTGCTCATACACCGACACGTAGCCATGCGCCACGACCGCGTCGCCGTTGCGCGGCAGCGCCATGCGTGCAGCCTGGTTGCGCCAGATCACCGCTTTCAGCACCGCGCCCGCGTCTTTCAGGGTGAAATAGCAGTGGCCCGAGCTGGCCTGGGTGAAGCCGGACACCTCGCCGGAGAGCCAGACATCGGCCAGCAGCAGGTCCTCGGCGAACAGCGACTTGATGTAGGCGGTAACTTGCGAGACGGTGTAGACGTTGGTTGTCGGCATGAATCCTCATGCTCAGCCCGGTCTCCGACCGAGCCGCCGTGCGAACGGTTGGCCTGCTTTCACCGGCCCGCCTCAAGCCCGCGCAGATTGGCCTCCAGTCGGGCAAAGAAGCGGGGCACAAAAAAGAGCCGAGCAAAGAGCGCCGACAGCGAAAGGCCGCGATAGCTGTAATCAACGGCCCAGACCAGGGTCGAACCACGCGCCGCCGGCGCGATCAGCACGCGGCCGCCGCCCTGGAGTGGGTGCTCCGGCCCGGTCAGGTAGGTGAAACCGTGGCCCGGGCTGTATTCGCCGATGGTGTAGGTGTGCGTGCTGGCGCCGAACGGCGTCTTGTAGGTGGCCGTCACCTGCGCGCCGGCCGCCAGCCCGGCCGAGCGCAGCGTCTCCAGCTCGTTGGGCCACAGAGGGCTAGTTGTTGAGTCGCGAAACGCGGCCGCCAGGTGATCCCACAGCGCGCCGGCCGGCAGCGAGGTCGGGACCTCGCGGCGCACTACCAGCCGGTGTTCGCCCCCGGCCGCCGCCAGCAGCGCGCCGGCCGCTACGAGGGAGACACCCGCAAGCAGCCCCAAAGTCACCCCACGAGCCTTCAAATCTATCTTGCCTCTCAGTCCTGTTCGTATGCTTGCAGGAATTCAGTATACACCCTCACACCGGCAGGAAGAAGAACGCCAACGCCAGGATCGCGTACAGCGCCAGCAGTTGCGCGCCCTCCAGCCAGTTGGACTCGCCGTCCTGCGCCACGAACGAAGCGATCAGGATGCCGAGAAACAGAGCGACGATTTCAAACTGATTGAAGACGAGCGTGAGCGGGTGGCCCATCAGCAGGCTGAGGAACACCAGCACCGGCGCGACGAAAAGCGCGATCTGCAGGCTGGAGCCGAGCGACACGGCCATGCTCAGCTCCATCTTGTTCTTGTACGCCGTTTGCACCGCCACCGCGTGTTCTGCGACGTTGCCGACCAGCGGCACGACGATGATGCCGATGAAGAACTCCGACATGCCGATCGTCTTGACCGTCTCTTCGACCGCGCCGACAAGCAACTCGCTCAGCACGGCGATCAGCGCGGTGGCGGCCAGCAACACGAGCGTCGCAGTGCGCGTCGACCAGGCGCGGTGCGCCTCGGCCTCCACTTCCTGACCCAACGCCGGCTCGGCGCTGGTGAAACGGAACGCAAAAATGATGCCGAACGCGTAGACGGCGAGCATCACCACAGCCGTGCCCAGGCTCAAGCTCTCGACCGGGCCGGTCGTCTCGGTATGGGCAAAAAAGAAGAGGGACGGGATCATCAGCGCGGCGACGGCCAGGAGCAGCTGGGTCGCGTTGACGCCGGCCTGGGTGCGCTCGAAGCGCTGCACGCCGTTCTTCAAGCCGCCCGCCAGGATGCTCAGCCCCATCACGAGCAGCACGTTGCCGATGATCGAGCCGGTGATGGAGGCTTTCACCAGGTCGAGCAGCCCGGCGCGGATGGCGAACAGGGTGATGATCAGCTCCGCGGCGTTGCCCAGGGTCGCGTTGAGCAGGCCGCCCAGCCGCGGCCCGGTGTGCGCGGCCAGCTCCTCGGTGGCGCGGCCCATCAGGCCGGCCGCCGGAATCACGCTCAGCGCGGCGGCCAGGAAGACCAATGCCGGCGACCAGTGGAGCAGCTCGCCGGCGACTGCCACAGGAACGAAAAGAAGAAGCACATTCAGATATTTCACCGGTCATCACCTCAGATCCCAGATCGCCGTGTGCGCGTCGTGCGCCATGTGCGTCACCCAGTCCCATGGCGTTTGCGCTTTCAGCGCGCTGACGCCATCCGTGAACAGGCTGGCCGGCGCGCAGGGGGGCGTCAGCAGTTGGAGCGCACGCGGCGCAACCTCGATCACGATCGGCGTGTAGCCGATCGCATCGCCATCCACGTGCACCGGCAGCGGCCGATAGGTGTTGATCTCCACCCGTTTGGCTTGATAGAATTCGACCCTGGGATCGCCGATGTGCAGGCCCAGGATCACGCGTACCGCATGAAGCGCGGTGCGCAGGGGGCTGTTGCCCATAAAACAGACGATGTCCAGTTGGCCGTCGTCGAGCACGGCTGCCGGCGCCATGCGCACGAAGACGCCGTAAAGCTGGATATTATTGGCGACCAACATGATCATGCGCCGCCCGATGCGCTTGCCGTCAACGCGCACGATGGCCGCAGTGCCGGCATAGTGTTGCAGCAAGAAGAAACCGGTGGCCAGAAAAGCGACGATGCCCAGCCGCTTTTTGCGTTCCGTCTCTTGCGCCACAGCCATGCTCACTTGAGCGTCGAAGCCGACCCCGGCCCAGCAGAGAAAGTGGCGGCTCACCCCCTGGCCTTTGCGCGGGGTGATTCGCCCCACATCCACCGGCCGCACCTGGCCTTCTGCCAGCAAACGCGCCGACTCCAGGATCGGCCGGGGGGTCAGGCCGCCGGGCACAGGCAGGTTCAGTTGCCGCGCAAAGACGTTGCCGGTGCCGGCGGGCAGTACGGCAAGCGCGGTCGCCGTGCCGACCAGGCCATCCACCACCTGGGCGATGGTGCCGTCGCCCCCGGCCACGAACACAGCCTCGCAGCCGTGCGCGACCGCCTCGCGCGCGTAGGTGGTGGCATCGCCGGGCCCACGCGTCTCCTCGATGGCTGCGATCTCCCAACCGTGGGCTGCCAGCCAATCGGCCGCCTGGCGCACCTCATCGAGATAGGTCCGCTGGCCGGCCGCCGGGTTGAAAACAATCGAAGCTTTCATACGGCCTGGGTCAGCAGCTGTTCTGCTGCCGTGTACGGATCAATGTCCCGCCGGACAATCGCAGTCACCGTCTGCGCGAAGCGGTCGGCCGGCAGCGCGGCAAGCAGGCGCGCCAGCAACCGATCGCGCAGGATGCGCTCCAGCCCGGTCGCGGCGCGCACGGTCTCTCGCTGCATCCAGCCATCCATCGCCCGCAGATACGCGGCATGGCGCTCGATCCATTCGCGCAACGTCTCGATGCCATCCCCGCGCGTCGCCACGGTCTTGAGGATGGGCGGCAGCCAGGAACCGTCGTCCTGGGGACCAGGCGCCGGCCGCGCCGCCGCCCCGGCCGCGCCATGATGGCCCGCCGCGGGCGCCAGGCCCTGCATCATTTGCAGCGCCAGCACCGTGCGGTCGGCGCCTTCGCGGTCGGCTTTGTTGACGGCGAAGATGTCGGCGATCTCCAGCACGCCGGCCTTAATGGCCTGCACCTCATCGCCCAGGCCGGGCGCCTCCACGACGAGAGTGGTATGCGCAGCGCTGGCGATGTCCACTTCGGCCTGCCCCACGCCGACCGTCTCGACCAGGATGCGCTCGAAACCGGCCGCGTCGAACACAGAGATTACATCCGACGTAGCGCGCGCCAGTCCGCCCAGGCTGCCGCGCGTCGCCATGCTGCGGATGAAGACGCCCCTGTCGCCGGCCAGGTCGCGCATCCGCACGCGGTCGCCCAGCAGCGCGCCGCCGGAGAAGGGGCTGGTCGGATCCACGGCGATCACCCCGACCGTGTGGCCTGCGGCCCGATAGGCCCTGGCCAGCGCGTTGACCAGCGTGGATTTGCCCGTGCCGGGCGCGCCCGTGACCCCGATTACGTGCGCCCGGCCGGTGTGGCCGTAGAGGGCGCTCAAGATGGCCTGCGCCTCCGGCCCGCCGTCTTCGACTTGTGAGATGGCGCGGGCCAGCGCGCGGCGGTCGCCGGCGAGGAGGTCAGAAACAAGGGTTACAGTAGGTTGGTGCATTGGCGGGCTGGCGAACTGAGGTGTTGGCGGCGCGCCGGGCTGGCAGATCACTCTCCCAGGTCACCGATCCAGCGACCCGGCGACCCGCTCGCCTACCTCGTCTCGAATGAACTGCACGATGTCTGCCATGCTCGTCCCCGGGCCGAAAACCCCGCGCACCCCCATGGCCTTGAGGGGTGCCACGTCCTCGTCGGGGATGATGCCGCCGACCAACACGACCACATCATCCATCCCCTCCGCGCGCAGCAACTCGACCACGCGCGGACAGAGGGCCATGTGCGCGCCCGAAAGAATGGACAGCCCCACCACATCCACGTCCTCTTGCAGCGCGGCCTCGACGATCATCTCCGGGGTCTGGCGGATGCCGGTGTAGATGACCTCCATGCCGGCATCGCGCAAGGCGCGCGCGACGACCTTCGCGCCGCGATCGTGGCCGTCGAGGCCGGGTTTGGCGATGAGGACGCGGATTTTGCGCTCGGTCATATTGTGTGCTCCTCTGTGACGGCATGAATGCCGCGGCACATTTTCAGCCCTGTGGCGCCAGCCGCAGCCCAGAAAACCGCTCTGTGCTCACGGGGTTCACTCATCAGTCCCGTGGCGGGACCGGCAGATCGGCGACAGGGGTGCTCGCCCACCTGTCCCCGATCTCGATCAACATCTTGGGGATGCCATCCAGGATCGGGTACTTGCGATTGCAACCCTCTTCCTGGCATACCAGCCATACCCCCTTCATCAGTTCGAGCCGGCCCGGATCGGCACCAGGTCGACGCGTGGGGCCGGTAACACAAGCCGGGCAGCGCAAGATCGCCACCAAGTCCTGCAAAATCACAACGGCGCTCCTTTCTCGGTCTGCATTGTCGAAGCGATACAGTGCTATTCTATCACAAAGTGAATTACCCTCACAACTTGCCCGATGCTCCTCGCTATGTTATACTGTCTTGTCGGGCCGAGGCCCATATCCTACACGTCTGCGAGGAACCTGGCCGTGCCTGGCGCTGCCCCAAACCGGTGGCGCGGGGTTTCCAGGGGTTGGCAGGCGGAAGCATAACGGAAGGAGTACTGTACTGTGTCTGTCATTTCGATGAAAGCATTGTTGGAAGCCGGTGTTCACTTCGGACATCGGACGCGGCGCTGGCACCCGAAGATGCGCACGTTCATCTTCACCGAGCGCAACGGCATTCACATCATTGACCTGCAACAGACGATGCGACAGGTCAACGCGGCCTATAACACGTTGCGCGACATCGTGCGCGAGGGCGGCCTGGTCCTTTTCGTGGGCACCAAGAAGCAGGCCCAGGAGACGATCAAGGCCGAGGCGGAGCGTTGCGGGATGCCGTACGTGACGGAGCGCTGGCTCGGCGGCACGCTGACCAACTTCCGCACGATCCGCAGCCGGGTCGAATACATGATAGACCTGGAGCGACGCGCCGAGCGCGGTGAGCTGGATCGGCTGCCCAAGAAAGAGGCCCTGTTGCTGCGCAACGAGCTGGCCCGCCTGAACACGCGGCTTGGCGGCCTGCGCAACATGACCCATGTGCCCGATGCGCTCTTCATCGTGGACGTGCAGCGCGAGGCGCTGGCGGTGGACGAAGCCAACAAGCTGCACATCCCGATCGTGGCCATGGTGGATACCAACTGCGATCCCGACCCGATTGACTACCCGATCCCGTCCAACGACGACGCGATCCGCGCCATCAAGCTCATGGCGGGCAAGATGGCCGATGCCGTCGTCGAGGGCCTGCAGATGCGGGCTGTGGATGAGGCCGATCACGCGGCCGCGCAGCCAGAAGCCTATGAGCCAGAACCGGAGCCGGCCAAAGCAACGAAGGCCGATTTGCGCCTGGAGACCCTCGAGATGGCCGAGGATGAATTCCTGGGCCCCTCCATTCTCGCGCGCCTGGCCCAGGGCATTGATGAGGAAGAAGAGAACAAATAATCAGCCACGATGGTTCCGGGGTCAGGCAGAATCACCTGACCCCGGAACCACATCATCAATGTTTTTTTGAGATACTAAGGAGCTCTCTTGTGGAAATCACAGCACAAATGGTGAAGGAACTGCGCCAGCTCACCGGAGCGGGCGTTTTGGATTGCCGTAAAGCCCTCGAAGCAGCCGAGGGCAACTTCGAGCGGGCAGCCGAGATGCTGCGCGCCAAGGGGCTGGCCGCTGCGGCCAAAAAGGCAGACCGCGAAGCCAAAGAGGGGCTGATCGGCCACTACGTCCACACCGGCAGCAAAGTGGCCGCACTGGTCGAAGTGAACTGCGAGACCGACTTCGTAGCCCGCACCGAGGCGTTTCAAGCCCTCTGCAAGGACCTGGCAATGCAAATCGTAGCCGTGCGGCCGCAGTGGGTGCGCATCGAAGATGTCCCGGCCGATGTGATCGCGCAGGAACGGCAGAAATACGAGGCCGAGATCGCCGGCCTGAACAAGCCGGCCGACATCGCGGAAAAAATGATCGCCGGCAAATTTGCCAAGTTCTACGAAGAAAACTGTCTGCTGGAACAGCCTTTCATCAAGGACGAAACGGTCCGCATCAAAGACCTGATCACGGCGACGATCGCCAAGCTCGGCGAGAATATCGTCGTGCGGCGTTTCGCCCGCATCGAAGTGGGCGGGTGAGTGACCATGGACGCGCTTCGTTATCGTCGCATCTTGCTCAAACTGGGCGGTGAAGCCCTGGCGCCGGCCACCGGCTACGGGATTGATCCGCACGAAGCCGACCGGGTCGTCAGCCAGATCCGCCGGTTGCGGGACCTGGGCGTGGAGGTCGCCGTAGTGATCGGCGCCGGCAACCTCTGGCGTGGGGCAGACGGCTCCGCTCACGGCATGGACCGGGCGACCGCCGACCACATGGGCATGTTGGCGACGGTAATGAACGCGTTGGCGCTGGCCGATGCCATGCGGCGGGCCGGACTCGACCCGCGCGTGATGACCGCCATCGCCATGACCGCTGTCGCCGAGCCGTACATCCGCGGCCGGGCCATTCGCCACATGGAAAAGGGGCGGACGATCCTGCTCGCGGCAGGCACCGGCAACCCGTTCTTTACCACCGACACAGCCGCCGCGCTGCGTGCCGTCGAGATCAACGCTGACGTGCTCATCAAGGCGACGAAAGTGGATGGGATCTACGACAAGGACCCCAAACGCTATCCCAACGCCGTACGCTATGAAAAGCTAACCTACCACGAGGCGTTGGTCGAACGTCTCGGCGTGATGGACAGCACGGCGTTCAGCCTGTGCATGGAAAACAACATGCCGATCATCGTGCTCGACCTGTGGCAGCCCGACAGCCTCGTGAAGGCCGTGCTCGGACAATCGGTCGGCACGCTGGTTTGCGGCTGAGGGAACCAACCACACAGTACACTCTGCGGAGGTTGTCATGCTCAAAGATGTGCTCAAGGACGCCGAAGAGCGCATGGCGAAAACCATTGATGCATTGCATGCAGATCTGCGCACGATTCGCACCGGCCGCGCTTCGCCGGCCCTGGTCGAACGCGTTCAGGTGGACTACTACGGCATGCCGACCCCGCTCGTCCAGCTGGCGGGCATCACGGTGCCGGAACCACGCCTGCTGGTGATCCGTCCCTGGGATCGCAACACGCTCGGCGCCATCGAAAAGGCACTGCTCAAGTCTGACCTGGGCCTGACACCCACCAATGACGGCCAGGTGATCCGCCTGGTCATTCCACAGCTCACCGAGGAGCGTCGTCGCGAGCTTACCCGACTGGTCAACAAACGCGTCGAAGAGGCGCGCGTCTCTGTGCGCAATATCCGCCGCGACGCCAACGATATGTTGCGCGATCTGGAGAAAGAGAAGTTGATCAGCGAGGACGAACTGCATCAGGGTCGCGACGACGCCCAGAAGCTGACCGACGAGTTCATCAAGAAGATAGACGAGATCGGCAAAGCCAAAGAAGCGGAGATCATGGAAGTCTGACGCGGGGGGCATCGCGTGAGGCGCCTTTTCGCCCCCACGCGTGCAACTTCACGTGCCGGCGGCCGCCAGAGTGCCCTATGACCCAAGACGTTCCTCTGCGAGAACGCTACCCAGACATCACCCGCATCCCGTACCATGTCGGCATCATCATGGACGGCAACGGACGCTGGGCGCAAGCGCGCGGGCTGCCGCGCGTGGCCGGCCATCGCGCCGGCACCGAAAACATCCGCCGCATCCTGCGCGCCGCGGTCGAACTGGGCATCAAAGTGCTCACCATCTATGCCTTCTCGACCGAGAATTGGGCACGGCCGCCGGCCGAGGTCAACGCGCTGATGCGGTTGCTGGGCGAAGTGATCCGCCGCGAGCTGAAGGAGTTGCACGAGAACGGCGTGTGCATCCGCCACAGCGGCCGGCTCGAAGGCATCGCACCACACCTGCAGCAGGAGATCCTCCGTGCTGTCTCGCTCACCTGTCATAACGAACGCATCATCTTGAACGTCGCCTTCAACTACGGCGGTCGGGCCGAGATCGTAGATGCGGTGCGCCACATCATCCAGGACGGTCACCCGGCCGACGCGGTGACCGAGACGCTGATCTCGCAATATCTGTACACGGGCGGCCTGCCCGATGTAGACCTGATCATTCGCACCGGAGGCGAATATCGGCTGAGCAATTTTCTGATCTGGCAGGCGGCCTACGCCGAATATTATGCAACGCCCACCTACTGGCCCGATTTCGATGAGCATGAGCTCGCCAAGGCCCTCGTAGAATACAGCCACCGAGAGCGCCGTTTTGGCCGGGTGCCATCGGCCGAGAGCTGAAGCGGCCCAGGCGGCTACGCCGGCACGGAACACGTTATATGCGCCCATCGGTTCCCCGCTGAGAAAGGCGTCCATCATGCTGCGCACGCGCGTGATCGCGGCCGTCGTCCTGATCCCCCTGGTGCTCGGCCTGCTGTACCTGGGCGGCCTCCCCTGGCTGGGCGGCGTGCTGCTCGCCGGGGTGCTGGCCTGGCGCGAGATGGTCATCATCCTGCAGCGCGAGTCCTACACGGTAGATTGCGCGCTCGGCCTCATCTTCGTCATCGGTGCGATCCTCGAAGCGCATCTCCACGGCCTCGATCCAAGCCGTTACGACCTCCTGCGGCCACTGCTGGTTACGCTCATCCTCTTCTCGCTGATCTGGGCCCTCCGCAATCGCAACGCACAGCCGACCGCCGACTGGGGGCTCACCGTCGCCAGCGCCCTCTATCTGGGGATCACGATCAGCTACCTGGTGGCCCTGCGCCAGCGGCCGGATGGCTTCCTGTGGGCCTGCGCCGCCTTCCTCGTCACCTGGGTCTGTGATACGGCGGCCTACTTCGTCGGCCGCAGCCTGGGCAAGCATCTGCTGTGGCCGCGCATCAGCCCGCGTAAGACGTGGGAGGGACTGATCGGCGGCGTGTGCGCCGCGCTCGGCGCCGGTCTGGCGGTCGGCGCATGGCTGCTCGCGCTGCCGTGGTGGCAGGCGTTGCTGCTGGGCCTGCTGGTAGCCGTCGCCGCGCCGCTCGGCGACCTGGCCGAATCGCTCTTCAAGCGTCTGGCGAACCTCAAAGACAGCGGCCATCTCATCCCAGGCCATGGCGGCGTGCTCGACCGGCTCGACAGCCTGCTGTTCGTGTTCCCGGTGGTGACCTATTTCGCGCTGATCGTGAAGGGGCCATGATGGTTGCATCGCCCTCTGTCATCGCCGCGCACCGGCCGGCCAGACGAGCGGGTTGAGCCTCATTTTTGCCAAGCCGTCCTTTTTGCGCTATAATTGTTCAGGATGCTCCGAATGGCCCGCGCACAGCGGGCTTTTCGTCTGTTTAGAGAACGAACGCCGCACAGGCGTATTCATCAGGAGGTCTGTCTCAATGTCTAAGAAGTGGGTCTATCTGTTCACCGAGGTCGAGGACGCCGAGAAGTACGTCGGCGGCTCGTGGGATGCTGTGCGCGGCCTGCTGGGCGGCAAAGGCGCGAATCTGTTCGAGATGACGCGCATCGGCCTGCCGGTGCCGCCTGGTTTCACCGTGACCACCGAAGCCTGCAACGCTTACCTGGCCGCAGGTGGCCAATTCCCCGAAGGGATGTGGGAGCAAGAGCTGGCCGCCATGAAGGCGACCGAGGCGGTCACCGGCAAGAAGTTCGGCGATCCGTCTAACCCGCTGCTGGTCTCCTGCCGGTCGGGCGCCAAATTCTCCATGCCCGGCATGATGGACACCGTGCTCAACATCGGCCTGAACGATCAGACGGTCGAGGGGATGGCGACGTTGACGGCGAACCCTCGCTTCGCCTGGGACGCCTATCGCCGCCTGGTAGAAGGCTTCGGCAAAGTCGTCTTGGGCATCCCCGATGAGGCCTTCGAGCACGCCCTGGATGAGATGAAGGAGAAGGTCGGCGCCAGGCTGGACACCGATCTGAACACCGAGCACCTGAAGGCGCTGACCGCCGAGTACAAGGCGATCGTCAAGCATTATACCGGCTCCGACTTCCCCCAGGACCCCTACGAGCAGCTTCGCCTGGCGACCGAGGCCGTGTTCAAGAGCTGGAACGGCAAGCGCGCCGTGGATTACCGCCGCCACGAGGGCATTCCCGACACGCTGGGCACCGCGGTCAACATCGTGACCATGGTCTTCGGCAACATGGGCAACGATTCCGGCACGGGCGTCGCCTTCACCCGCAACCCCAGCACCGGCGAGAAGAAGGTCTACGGCGAGTACCTGATCAACGCCCAGGGCGAGGACGTGGTGGCCGGCATCCGCACCCCGCAGAAGGTGGAGGTGATGGCGCAGGAGCTGCCGGACGCGTATCGCCAGTTCATGGAGATCTGCGACATCCTGGAACGCCACTATCGGGACATGCAAGATGTCGAGTTCACCATCGAGCGCGGCAAGCTGTGGATGCTGCAGACCCGCAACGGCAAGCGCACCGCGGCCGCGGCTATCAAGATCGCGGTGGACATGGCAAACGAGGGCCTGATCACGAAGCAGGAAGCGGTCATGCGCGTGACGCCCGACAACGTCAACTCGCTGTTGCATCCGCAGTTCGACCCGGCCGCCAAGAAGAAGGCCGCCGCCGAAGGCAGATTGCTGGGCAAAGGCGTGAACGCTTCCCCTGGCGCAGCGGTCGGTCGGGCCTATTTCGATGCCGATACGGCCGAGGCCAGGGCTAAAGAGGGGCCGGTCATCATGGTGCGCCCCTTCACCAAGCCGGATGACGTGCACGGCATGATCGCGGCCAAGGGCATCCTGACCAGCGAAGGCGGCGCCACCAGCCACGCAGCCGTGGTCGCCCGCCAGTTCGGCAAGCCGTGCGTCGTGGGCGCGGCCTCCATCAAGATTGACATGGAAGCCCGGGTCATGACATCGAACGGCGTCACGGTGAAGGAAGGGGATTGGATCAGCGTGGATGGCAGCACCGGTGAGGCGTTCGTCGGCCAGATCCCCACCATCGCGCCCAGGTTCGAGGAGCAAACCGACCTGATCACCCTGCTGCAGTGGGCCGATGAGATCGCGGCGACCCCAGGCGTGCGCAAGCCGGGCAAGAACAACTCGCCCACGCGCGGCCTGCAGGTATGGGCCAACGCCGACTATCCGGCCGATGCGCGTCGCGCCCGTACCTTTGGCGCCAAAGGCATCGGTCTGTGCCGCACCGAGCACATGTTCTTCGAACAGGAGCGCCTGCCCATCGTGCAGCGCATGATCCTGGCCAAAACCAGCGAGGAGCGTGTCGCGGCCCTGAACGAACTGCTGCCGTATCAGCGCAGCGATTTCGACGGCCTGTTCGAGGCAATGACCGGCCTGCCCGTCATCATCCGCCTGATTGACCCGCCGCTGCATGAGTTCATGCCCGATGAGGAGAAGCTGTTCGAAGAGATCATCACCATGCGCGTCAAAGGCGAGACCGAGGGGTTGGCCGAGAAAGAAAGCCTCCTGGCCGCCATCCGCAGCATGCACGAGGCAAACCCGATGATGGGCCTGCGCGGCATCCGTCTGAGCATCGTCATGCCCGAGATCGTCGAAATGCAGGTGCGCGCCATTTTCGAGGCGGCCTGCGACGTCAAGCTGCGCGGCTTCGACCCGCACGTCGAGGTGATGATCCCGCTGACCGGCACCGTCAACGAGCTGAAGGTGATCCAGCCCAAGCTGGAGCGCATCGCCAAGCAGGTCATGGCCGAAAAGGGCACCGAGGTGGACTACAAGTTCGGCACCATGATCGAAATCCCGCGCGCGGCCGTCACCGCGGGCGAGATCGCCGAGCTGGCCGAGTTCTTCTCCTTCGGCACCAATGACCTGACCCAGATGACCTTCGGCTACAGCCGCGACGACGCCGAGCGCAACTTCCTCCTCAAGTATGTCGAGGACGGCATCCTGCCCTTCAATCCGTTCCAGACGATTGACCGCGAGGGTGTGGGCCGATTGATGGATATCTGCGTCGAAGAGGGGCGCCGGACACGGCCCGACCTGGAGGTGGGCATCTGCGGCGAGCACGGCGGTGATCCCAGCTCCATCGAATGGTGCCACCTCATCGGCCAGAACTACGTGAGCTGCTCGCCGTTCCGCGTGCCGGTGGCCCGCCTGGCTGCCGCGCAGATGGCGATCAAGCACGCAGGGAAGTAAGCAGGAAAGCAAGCAGGCAGGGAAACAGGAGAATAAGAGGCAGGTGTGTGCCAGGCGATTGGGCGTCGCCTGGCACACGTTTTTTCGCCGGGCGCGTGGGGCCCGGATCGACGCGACAATGTTGTGCTGTTTTTCCGTCACCTGAGGGGCTTTCGGGCGTCTTTGTTTGTGTGGCATTCGGGATGGTCTCCAAAGAGGTAGGAGCGGCCGAGGATCTGATGCGTAGCCGAAATGTCGTGTTGTTCTTGCTTGTCTTATGGGTACTGGTCGCGCGGCCGACGACCGGATGGGCCGCGCCAGCCGATCCCTCGGTGGCCGGCCCGGCCGCACCATGGCCTTCTGTCACCCTGAACGCCAGCGTAAGTCCTGGCTACGTGCCAGCCGGGGCCAGTGTGACCTATCAGAACGTGCTCACCAATGCCGGCGATGTGGCTGCAGCCAACGTGTGGGTGGCCCACACGCTGCCGGCCGGCTTCACCTACGTCCCCGGCTCCACGCGCATCTACTGGAACGACATCCTCATGAGCAGCGCCGACCCGACGATCTCCGGCCGCACCCTGACCTGGAGCGGCTTGACCGTGCCGGCGCGCCGCGGCGATTCCTTCTACGGGATCAACACGATGGTGCAGGAGCGGTGCGAGATCGGCTACATCCAGTGGCAGCTAGATCACACTCGCTACCTCATGGGCTATCACGCCTACGCCAAGCAGCTTTTTTATGGCATCAATGCCAGTTTCAGTGATCCCCATCCATGCTGGATTGATTTCATCAACGCGGCCTATGAGCGCGGACTGCAACCGGTGATCCGCCTGCAGGGCGAACGGGGCAGTTCGGGCTGGCTGAAACCGCAGGCCGATTGGCCCGGCAACTACACGAGCGTGGCCCAAGCCTTTGCCCGGGTGGCCTCCAGGCTGCCGCGCCGGGATGGCCACACCCTCTACCTGCAGATCTGGAACGAACCCAATCTGAACCTGGAGTGGAGCGGCGCCGCCAACCCGACGGAATACGGCCAATTCCTGGAACAGACCGCCGGCGCGATCCGCTCCATGACCGGTGGCGACCCGCGCATCGTCATCCTCAACGCGCCGCTATCGCCGGGCGGCGACATTCACCCGACGACCTTCATCAATGAGATGTTCCGCACCGTGCCGAACAGCCGTTGGGCCTTCGACCGGTGGGCCTCCCACGCGTATCCCGGCAACTATCCGCCGGAACTCAACATCCACAATGGCCAGGCGTTGAACCCGTTGATCACGATTGACAGCTATGTGCCAGAACTTCAGGCCCTGGCGGCCTGGGGTCGGCCCTACGTGCCCGTCTTTCTGAGTGAGAACGGCTACGCGCTGGGCCAGCGGGTGGACTGGCGCTATCCGGCGATCAACGAAGAAAACCGGGCCGATTACATGACCCGGGCCTTTCGCGACTACTGGCAGATATGGCCCGAACTGCTCGGCGTCGCCTCCTTTCAGCTCTCCGACCCTACCGGCGTGTGGAGCGCGTGGAACTGGGTCGAGGGCAATAACGCGCTCCACGCCGTCTACCCGGCCGTGCTGGCGCTGGACAAATCCAATCCATACGCAGCCAGCCGTATGTCGGTCACGTTTCGCGCGACGGCAGCCTCATGGGCAGGGACATTTCTCAGCGATGTGGCGGCCGGCGCCAGCAACACCTCGATTGCGCCTCACAACGGCGTCTCGCCGGTGATGGTCTACGTGCCTGCGACCGCGACGCCCACGCCCACGGCGACTGCGACGAGCACGGCTACAGCCACGCCCACGGCCACACCGACCGCGACGCCCACGGCCACGCCGACAGCGACACCCACGCTGACGCCAACTGAGACACCGACTGCGACGCCCACGATCACGCCGACCGCCACGCTGACGCCGACTGCGACGCCCACGGCCACGCCTGCGCCGACCGCCACCCCGACGGCAACCCCGACGAGCACGCCCACGGCCACGCCGACCGCCACGCCCACGCTGACGCCAACTGAGACACCGACTGCGACGCCCACGCCCACGGCGACGGCCGGGATCACCCCGTCCCCACCAACGCGCACGCCGACCCGCACCACCACACCGACGATGACACCGGTCGCCTCGTTGATGCGCACGTTGCCGGTGGGACAGAAACCTCACGGCCTGGCGGTAGACGGGCCGCATGGTCGGGTCTACGTGGCCCATCACAACGAATCCAGCGCAGCAGTGATCGAAGCGATCACCGCCACAGTGGTGGACAGGTTGAGCCTGGCCGGCGCGACCGGTGGCAACGGTGCTGCGTTTGACGTCACGCGGGGCCTGCTCTACGTCGCCAACAAATTCACCAACGACGTCGTGCGCGTGGCCGTCTATGACGGCGCGGCACCGGTCCGCCTGGGGATCGGCGAACAGCCGGACGGCGTGGCTGTGGACAGTGCCACCGGCATCGTCTACGTGGCCAACTTTGCCAGCAACACCATCACCCTCCTGAACGGGCCGACCGGAGCTCTCATCGCCACCGTGCCCGGCGATGGCCATCCGGCATTCATTGCGCTCGATCCCGCGCGCGGTCGTTTCTACGTGACCAACCATCTGGGCGCCACGGTTTCGGTGCACGACCTGGCGACCGGCGCCCTGCAGAAGAAGATCCCCACCGGCGGCGGGCCATATGGCATCGCGCTCGATCCCGTGCGCGGCCGGCTCTACACGGCCAACCGGGATGGCATGAGCGTCACCATCATTGACCTGGCCACCGATCAGGTGGTCAAGGACATGCCGTTGAACTGCACCCCCTATCAGGTCGCGGTGAATCCGCTGTCGGGGCATCTCTTTGTGGTATGCGCACAGACGCAACAGATGCACATCTACGATGTGGACACCACCCTCTGGTTGGCGTGGGTGCCGATAGGCCGCGGCGCCGAGGAAGGGATCGCCGTAGATCCGACAACCGGCCGCGTCTACGTCAGTAACGGTGCCGACGACACGGTCTCCGTTTTTCAGGACAACTATGCCCTGGCGACGCCGACCGTGACGCCGACCGCGACACCGATCGCGGCGCGAACGGCCACGATCACGCCGACTGCAACGCCCACCCCGACCGCCACGAGTACGGTCGGGGTCACCCCGCCCCCGCCAACGCCCACGGCGACGAGCACGCCGACCATCACGGCCACTGCCACGCGGACGCCGAAGCCGACGTGGACATTTACGCCGGCCTGGACGGCAACGAGCACGCCGACCATGACACCGACCGCCACACCCAGACCGACGGCCGTGGCCGACGCCTATGAGCCGGACGATCAGCCGGCCGATGCGAAAAACCTGGTCACCGGCCAGGCTGCACAACAGCACACCTTCCATCGTCCCGGCGACGTGGACTGGGTGCGCTTCGACGCGGTCGGGGGGATGCGCTACGCGCTCACCACAACGGCTGCGGACGGCGCCGATCCGGTCCTGACGATTCATGCGGTCGGGGATGCTGGTCAGGTGCGGCCACAGAGCAGCGAGACCCTGGCCATTCAACTCGACGGCCGTCTCCTCTGGCGCGCGCCGGCTTCTGGTCCCTACCTCATCGAGATCCGAGAGCGCAATGATCAGGGCGGCCAGGGATTCCGCTACACCCTCGCGCTGGCCGCGTTCGATCGCCACTTCTATCTACCCGCGATCCTGACATCCGACAACCGCACGGCCGCGCGCCCGAGCGGGCATGCGGCTGCGCCGCCGCTGCCGGTACAGCCGCTCACAGGCGTCCAGGCGCTGGCTCTCGATCCGCGTTCGGGCGAGCTCTACGTCGTGGGCCAGCGCACGTTGGCGCGCTACGACCCGACCACCGGCAGAGTGCTGGCGCAGACCGATATCGGCCGCGAGCCGGCCGGCCTGGCCCTCGACCCCTCGGCACAGCGGGTTTACGTGGCCAGCGGCGAGCAGGCTGCGCTGCTGGCCTTCGATGCCCGCACGCTGACGCCGGTGGCCCGGCTCGCCGGCCTGCACCAGCCCGGCGGCGTGGTGCTGACACAAGATCGTGTCTTCGTGGCCGACACGCAGGCAGGGGTCGTGCATATGGCCGCCGCAGGCGATCTGGTCGTCCTCGCGACGACAGCGGTCGGTCCCGGCCCCTACGCATTGGCTGCCCTGTCCGAGCCCGGCCGGGTGTTCGTAGCCTTGACCGGCAGCAACGGCATCGCCCGACTCGATAGCCGCGCTGGCGCATTGCTCGGCGTGACGGCGCTCAACGGCCTGGGGCACCCGCAGGGGCTGGCCGCCGATGCCGGGGCCGGGAAAATCTACGCGCTCTATCTGCTCTCCCCGCGCTATCGCCAGATCGCCGTGCTCGATGGTCGCACCGGCACGCTCGAACAGATCATCCCGGCCACGCTGGATCGGCCGTTGACCTTCGCCTCGGCCCTGGCGCTGGATGCAGCCCGGCGCCGCTTGCTGGTAGGTGATGCCGCAGGCATCCTGGCTTATGACCTGCAACGCCAGACGTGGGCCCCGGCACCCATCGCCGACACGATCGGTCCGGCCCCGATCTTCGGCCTGGCGTTGGATACACTGCGCGGGCGCATCTTCGCCAGCGGCCTGGCCGATCGGGCTGGCCGTCTGCTCACGGTGGAGGAGCGGCCATAAGCGGTTGGCGGGGAACGCCACAGGCGTCCATCGGCCTTAATTGACACCCTGCCCCGGCTTCTGTATAATGCCCTTACCTGCGATGGCCATTCGCTTGCCGGGCACGGTACCGGGTCGGATGGACGGCGTCTGGAGGCGCAGGCAGCCGGGCAATCATGAGCGTGGTAGAGGAAATCAAAGCGCGCCTCGATATCGTCGAGGTGATCTCGCAGTATGTCTCGCTCAAGAAGGCGGGGCGGAACTACAAGGCGCTCTGCCCTTTTCACAACGAGAAGACACCATCGTTTGTCGTCTTTCCGGAGAATCAGAGCTGGTACTGTTTCGGCGGTTGCAGCACGGGGGGCGATATCTTCTCGTTCGTGATGAAGCGAGAAAACCTCGATTTCGGGGAGGCATTGGCCCTGCTGGCGGCGCGCGCGGGCGTGGAACTGCGCGAACGATCTGCTGCGCCTTCGGCAGATGAACAGCGGCTGGAGCGGCTACGCCAGATCGTGGCCGACGCAGCGGTTTACTATCATCATCTGCTGGTGCAGGCGAACGAAGCGGCCATTGCCCGGGATTACCTGGCCCGGCGCGGCTTCACGCGCCAGACCTGGGAGAACTGGCAGCTCGGCTACGCGCTGGATAGCTGGGAGGCCCTGCGCGATCGGCTGACAAAAAGAGGTTATGCCCTCGCCGAGATCGAGGAGGCCGGGCTGATCATTCGCCGCGAAGATGGCAGCGGCTATTACGATCGGTTTCGCGGCCGGCTGGTGATCCCGATTCGCGATGTCCAGGGTCGTGTCATCGGCTTCGGCGCCCGGGTGCTGCGGGAAGAGCCAGGTCGTCCCCAGCCAAAGTACATTAACTCGCCCCAGACGCCGCTCTTCGACAAAGGGAGCGTTGTTTACGGCCTCGACATGGCGAAAAAGGCGATCCGCGAGGCCGACCTGGCGGTGCTGGTCGAGGGCTACATGGACGTCCTGATGTCGCACCAGGTCGGTGTGGCGAACGTGGTTGCCGGCATGGGCACCGCGCTCACCGAAGCGCAGTTGCGGCAGATCAAGCGCTATTCGAGCAATCTGACGCTGGCGCTCGATCCGGATGCGGCGGGCGATCAGGCGACGCTGCGTGGCCTGGAGGCAGCTCGCCAGGCGCTGGAACGGGAGTGGCAGCCGATCGTCGGGCCGGGCGGCCTGGTGCGCCAGGAGAGCCGGTTGAAGGCACAGTTGCGCATCGCATCGCTGCCCGATGGCCTGGACCCCGACGAGCTGGCCTGCGCCGATGTCGAACGCTGGCGCCGGGTGATCGCCGAGGCCCAACCGATCGTCGAGTATTATCTGGCGCGCGTCAGCCACGAAGAAGATCTCAGCACCGCGCGCGGCAAAGCGAATGCCGTGGAGCGCATGGCGCCGCTCATCCGCGAGATCGGCAACGCCGTCGAGCGCGACCACTACATCCAGCGCCTGGCGCGACTGATCCAGACCGATGAACGGCTGGTGGCCGAGCAGATCGCGCGCCGTGCTGCGCCGGCAGCGCGGCTGGTCCGGGCACCGGTCGCACCTGACAGCGAAACGGGGGCGACTGCGGGCCGCGCGGTGTCGTCGGAAGGCCGCTCATCTGCACGCGGCCGGCCAGCTGGCGCCGATGCGCGCGAGGGGCATCTGCTCGGCTACCTGCTGAGCCGGCCCCATCTCTTCGCCTTGCTGGACGCCCAGTTGATCGAGATGGGGGTGCCGCCGTGTGGGCCGGAAGACTTCGACGATATCGAAAATCGGGCCGTCGTACAGACATTGCAAACTAATCTGCCCGCGGTGGGCAGCATGGAACCGGCCGAGATCGTGGCATCCATGCCCGAAGCGTTGGTGTCGCATTGCTGGCGGCTCATCGAGCAGGCGCAGGCGCGGCCGCCCATCACCGATGAGCGCCTGCTCAAAGATCTGGGCGATCTGGTGTTGCGCCTGCGAAAAGATCGCCTGTACCAGCAGGTGGCCCGGCTACGCTACCTGATCGCAGAGCTGGAAGAGAACGGCCATCGTGACCAGGTACGTCCTTATCGAGAGCTGTTGACATCCTATTCTGCCCAGATCCGGCAATTGCAGAAGCTGCTGAATGCTCGCACGATAGCCGGCGCGCTGGCGAAGGCGAGCAACCCGCAGGGATGAGGCACTGTACAGCTGAGGATGAATCCGCATGAGCGCTGAGCGACAACGTCGGGGGTCTCGTTCTGGCCGGACACAATCCGGACCGAGATTGGCACGGCCGGAACCGGCCGATTTCGATGCCGACGACGAACTCGATATCGAGGCAGGAGAAAACGACTTTGAGGAAGACCTCGAGGACGAGGACCTGATTGAAGTGCGCATCGCGGTAGGCCCGGATGGCATGGCCGAAGCGCTCACGCTGCCGCAGGGCGAAGAGGCCGAACTGCCGTCGTTCATCGAGCGCGACGAAGAACTGGAGCAGGAGATCGAGTGGGAGGCCAGGCAGCCGCTGGAGCAGGTCATTGATGAATGGGACGATCCGGCTATCACCAGCGATCCGGTGCGCATGTATCTCCACGAGATCGGTCGCACGCCGCTTCTCTCGGCCGAAGAAGAGGTTGCGCTGGCCACCGCCATCCGTGAGGGCAAAGAGGCCGCCAGGAAGCTGCAGAATAACGATCTCGACCCCGAAACCCGCGATGCCCTGATCCTGGTGCAGCAACGCGGGCTTGCTGCCGAGCAACGGCTGGCCCAGGCCAACCTGCGCCTGGTCGTAAGTGTGGCCAAGCGCTACATCGGCCGGGGCATGTCCTTTCTCGACCTGATCCAGGAAGGCAACCTCGGCCTGTTGCGGGCGGTGGAGAAGTTCGATCCCACCCTGGGCTACAAATTCAGCACCTATGCCACCTGGTGGATTCGCCAGGCGATCAGTCGTGCCATCGCGGATCAGGCACGCACGATTCGCATCCCGGTGCACATGGTGGAGAGTATCAACCGCCAGATCCGCGTGCAACGTCGGCTCACCCAGGAGCTTGGCCGCGAGCCGACCCCGGAAGAGATTGCGCTGGAGATGGATTTCCTGGCCGAGGAAGACCGCCGCGCCATCGAAGAGGCGCTGCTCACGGGGCACGCGCTGGATCCGGAGCTCAATCGGCGCCTGGAGATAGCCGCCAGCAAAGTGCGACGCATCATGCGCATCGCCCAGGAGCCGATGTCGTTGGAGACACCGGTCGGCGCGGAAGAGAACAGCTCGCTGGGCGATTTCATCGAAGACGAGAGCCTGCCCGGTCCGGCCGATCAGGCCAGCCGCCATCTGCTGAGAGAACAGATGAACGAAATCCTGAGCGGCCTGACCGATCGCGAACGACGGGTGCTGGAGATGCGCTTTGGCCTGCGCGATGGCACGGCCCGGACCCTGGAAGAGGTGGGACAGGAATTCGGGGTCACGCGCGAGCGGATCCGCCAGATCGAAGCCAAAGCCTTGCGCAAGTTGCGCCATCCGCTTCGCAGCCGCAAGCTGCGCGACTACCTGGCATGACTTGACGAATGCGGACAAATCGTGTATAATAAGAGATGTAAAATAATCCTCGATAGCTCAATCGGCAGAGCAAGCGGCTGTTAACCGCAAGGTTGGAGGTTCGAGTCCTCCTCGAGGAGCCTGCGAACAAAACAGGCTTGATCGCCGGTCTCGAGGGTGACCGGCGATTTTTTCGTTTGCCGACCACTGTCTGCGTACCGCCGGATTGCTCCATCTTCAGGCCAATTGGCCACATACGCATATCCGTTACCACCATCAAAGAGGAGGGAACAATGACTCGTAGAACCTGGTCTATGCTGAGCGTGCTGGCTATTGCGCTGATTGTGGTGGCGGCCTGTACGCCCGTCCCCGAGGCCCCCGCGCAGCCCGCGGCTCCCGCTGCGCCCCAGACGGTCACCCTGACCTGGGCATTCTGGGGCAGCCCTGAAGAGGCGGCCAGCCACAAGATGGTCGCCGATGCCTTCATGAAGGCGCATCCGACGATCAAGATCGAGACCTGGAACCAGCCCTGGAGCGACTACTTCACCAAGATCCAGGCGCTCTGGGCCAGCAATGACCCCAAGGTCGTCCCCGACATCGCCTTCCTCTGGCCGACTCCCAAGTACGCGGCCGAGGGGGTGCTGGAAAACCTCGATCCCTACATTCAGAAATCAGGCTACAATCTGAACGATTACTGGGGCGGGCTGCTGGAATCCGCCAGGTACAAAGGCAGTGTCTACGGCCTGCCGCGCGATATCGAAGTCAACATCCTGTACTACAATAAAGCCCTATTCGACAAGGCGGGCGTGAAGTACCCCGACGAAACCTGGACCTGGGACGATCTCCTGGCGGCAGCCGAAAAGCTGACAGTGAAAGACGCCAGCGGCAAAGTGACCCAGTATGCGCTGGCCATGGAAGGCGGCAAGTACAGCAAGTGGGTCAACCAGAATGGCGGCGCTATCCTGGACGATTACGTGAATCCGTCCAAGTGCCTGCTCTCGACCCCGAATTCCATCGCCGCGGTGAAATTCTTCGCCGACATGATGAACAAAGGCTATGCCATGCGCGATGCCGACCTGAGCCAGGCCGGCGGCGATCAGGCGGTATTCCAGAGCGGTCAGGCCGCCATGATCATCCAGAACACCAGCCGTGTGTCGAGCTTCAACGCGGCCAAGATGAACTACGACGTCGCAGTCGTGCCGATCCCGAAGGGCGGCAAGCGCTGGAATCCGGCCGGCGGCGCGGCCTGGGTGATGAGCGCCAAGAGCGACAGCAAAGACGCGGCCTGGACCTTCCTGAGCTGGCTGCAAAGCAAGGATGGCGGCCAGAAGGTGTATACCGAACGCGGCGAGATCTTCCCGGCACTCAAGTCGGTGGCCGAGTCGCCGGTCTTCATGACCGACCAGCCACCTGCAAACAAGAAGGGCATCGTGACCGAGGCAGCCGCTTCCGGCGTCGGTGGTTTCGGCTACTTCCCCGAATGGGGCGAGCTGGACAGCTCGGTCATCAGCCCGACCATGCAGAAGATCTGGGCCGGCGAGGCCGATCCCGCGCAGGCATTGCCGGAGCTGTGCACGCGGGTGGATCAGTTCCTGAAGGACAAGGGGTACCCGAAGAAGTAAACCCAACCTGATGAGCCACTCTGAGCTACACGTTCCGTCGCGGCGGGCGTGTAGCTCAGCATGACAAATGCTTGTGAATGCCGCCGCGACGCGTTTTCTTCTCGTCGCCGATTGGCCTATCGCCTCCAACGCAGAGCAGCCGATGTCTCCACTTTCCGCAAACGTAACCACGCGGCGCAATCCCTTTCGGTGGCGACCCGACCAGCAATGGGAGGCCTACCTCTTCATCCTGCCCAGCCTGATCGGGTTTCTGGTATTTGTCTTCATTGCGCTGGTCGCGTCGCTGGGAATCAGCTTCATGGACTGGGGACTCACCGGGCCGCGCGGGGTCGCCGGCCTGGGCAATTACCGGGAGTTGCTGCGCGATCCCGTGCTTGCCACCACGTTCCGCAATACGGCCTTCTACATTGTCACCATCGTGCCGTTGCAGCTCATCTTGGGCCTCAGCATGGCGCTGGCGCTGAATCAGGCGATCCGGGGCCGCGATCTCTTCCGCGTCATCTATTTTCTGCCCGTGGTGACCACCATCGTCGCCGGCGCGATCGTGTTCCGCCTGCTCCTCAGCCGCAACGGCCCGCTGGCCGATCTGTTCACGGCGCTCAGCGGCTGGATCGGTACGCCTCTCGGTTTCCCCGACCTGCTCGGCAGCACGCGCTACTCCAAATGGTCGGTGGTGCTGTTGACTCTGTGGAAGAACACCGGCTTCACCATGGTGATCTATCTGGCGGCGCTGCAAGGCGTGCCCAAAGAGCTGTATGACGCGGCCCATGTGGATGGAGCCAGGGCATGGCAGCGGCTTCGCCACGTCACCCTGCCGATGATCAGCCCGACCACATTTTTCCTGTTCCTGTTGCAGACGATCGGTGCGTTTCAGCTCTTCACCGAGCCATTCGTGATGACGCGCGGCGGGCCGGCCCAGTCCTCGATGCCGGTGGTACACTACATCTACGAGAACGCCTTCCTCTTCACCCGCATGGGCAAAGCCTCGGCCATTGCCTGGTTCCTGTTTATCTTCATTTTCGGCTTCACGCTGATCCAGAATATCTGGCAACGGCGGTGGGTATATTACGAAACAGAGTGAGGCGTGACCGGTGATGCGCAGGGCACGGCCTGCGCCGTGTTATGTCCCGGAGTGGTGAGGGCCATTTGGAACAACTTCAACGCCGTCAATTCGCCTTGGACCTGGGGCCAGTGGCCGCCGGAGGGCTGTACGCGGCTTTGCTCCTGGGCAGCCTGATCATGCTGGCACCATTTGTTGTCATGCTGATCGTGTCGCTGTGGCCCAATCAGGCGTTTCTGGCGCGCCGCTTCCCGCTGGAGCAGATCACGCTGGCCAATTACGTCGAGACCTTCCGCGTGATCCCGTTCGGTCGCTATTTTCTCAACAGCAGCATCGTCACCGTGACGGTCACGGTGTTGCAGATTGTGATCTCGTCGCTGGCGGCCTTTGCCTTTGCCCGGCTTCGTTTCTGGGGCCGTGATGGCCTGTTCATGTTCTACCTGGCGACCTTGATGATCCCGGCCCAGGTCACGTTGATCCCCAATTTCCTCATCATCCGCACCCTGGGCTGGTATGATTCGTATCAGGCGCTTATCGTGCCGGCGTTATTCAGTGCCCTGAGTACTTTTCTGCTGCGCCAGTATTACCGTACCATCCCGCTGGATCTGGATGAAGCCGCGCGCATGGACGGCGCCTCCAGTGTGCGCATCTGGTGGCAGGTGATCGTGCCGTTGAGCCGACCCGTGATGGCCGCGCTGGCCGTGTTCACCTTCCAGGGCACCTGGAACGACTTCCTCTGGCCGCTGGTTGTCACTGGTTCCGAGCAGATGCGCACCATCCCCATCGGCCTCTCGTATTTCGTAGGCCAATACAGCACGACCTGGAACCTGTTGATGGCCGGGTCGGTGATCGCGCTTCTGCCGGTGCTGCTGATATACGTGTTTGCCCAGAAGACTTTTGTCCAGGGCATCACGCTGACGGGGCTGGGGGGACGTTAGCCCGCAAAGAACAAGGGTTTTCCGACGGGCAGCCTTGCCGGCTGCCGGAAAACCCTTGCTTGAGTTCAGCGGATGTGCCGCGCCAGTCGCTGCCGAAGCACATGGGCCGGCTGCGCACCCACGATCTGATCCACGACCTGGCCGTTCACGAAGATCAACAGTGTGGGAATGCTCATGATCCCGAAACGGCCGGTGGTGTGCGGATTCTCATCCACGTTGAGCTTGCCCACCACCGCTCGGCCGGCAAATTCGCGCGCCAGGTCGGCCACGGCAGGCGCGATCATCTTGCACGGCCCGCACCATTCTGCCCAGAAATCCACCAGCACAGGCTGACGACTCTCTCGAATCACACGATCAAACGTAGCATCGGTGAGCGTGAGCGGCTGACCGGCTGCCTGGCCCACAGCGCCACGCGGGGCATCGGCCGCCGACCGCCGACCGTTGGACGGCATTTCGGTCGGCCCCGCCAGCGGTGTGCTGGGGCCGGACGGCACTGTGGGCCGCTCCCGTCTGGCGGCCGTCAGGTAATCTAGCCAGGCCGCCCAGTCACTCTCTGGCGCTGCGCCCACCGCCCTGGCCTTCTCCTGGCCGTCGGCGAACAGGATGACGGTGGGCAAGCGCTCCACCCCGTAGCGCCGAGTCAGTCCGGGCTCATCGGCGACATTGACCTTCACCACCAGGCTGCGTCCGGCATAGCGCCGCGCCAGGCTGTCGAGCGCCGGCATCAACTGCGCACAGGCCGGGCAATCGCGGCGCCAGAAGACCAGCATGACCGGCAGGCCGGCTCCCAGCACGCGCGGCAAATTCGTCTCGTTGACATGAATCGCGGCATCAATCGGCATCTTGCACCTCAAACACCAAACGTTGCTTGCGACGAGCGATGATCGCCATCGCGGCAGCGATGATGACAAGGCCCAGGCCGACCGCGGCCACTCCCCACCCCAATTGCCAGGCGCGCGGCTCGAAACGCAGTTCGACATGATGCGCGCCGGCCGGGACGAGCACGCCCTGGAACAGATAGTTCGTCCGCAACGCCGGCCCGGCCGGTCGGCCGTCTACCCACACCTGCCAGCCAGGATACCACACCTGGCTGACCACCAGAAAGGCCGGACCGTCCGTGGCCGTCTGCACCATCAGGCGATTGGGCTGGGCACGGAGCACCGTGACCTGTCCCCTGCCACCCGCCTGAAGATTGGACGCGGTTTCCACCACCGCGGTTACACGCGGGTCGAAGTCGGCCGCTTTGATGGCTGCCCAGGCCGCTTCATGATGGGCGACCGTCTGCACCTGCGGCACGAAGAAGGCGCGCGGCAGGACACGCCTGTTCTCGTAGACGTTCAATTTCGGGTCGCCGTCGAAGGCCAGCGCGAATTTGTCCCAGTCAAACGGCGCATCTTTGGCCGCGATGACGTAGCGGATGTTCAACAGATCATAGAGCGGTGTCGAGCGGGAGCCGAGGTTGTCCCAATAGCGCGCCACATCGGCCAGATGCATCGGATTGGCGACGCCGGTGATATCTTCCAGGCCGTAGAGAAGCGCCGTATCGGCCTGCCATTCCCGCTCGATGCCGGTCTTGGTGTCAATGCGAAACGGACCGGGCTGCTGCGCGAGGAAACTCACGATGGCCGGTTGGCGAAAGCCGAGGCTGGGATCCTGCGTGCCCACGTCCTGATGCGCGGCGAGGCTGGCCAGGTCGCCGTAGATCAGACCGACGGCCAGCCAGCCCAGCGTGGCCGACTGCGCCCAGTCCCGACCTCGCGCGGTCAGCCAGAGAAAGCTGGCCGTAAGCAGGCCGGCAAACGACACCACCGCGATCAGAGTGATCGAGACGCGCGCGATGATCGTCGGGTCGCGATCCTGGGTCAGCAGCAAGGCCAGATAGCCGAGTGGCACGACCACAGCCCAGACGACGCCGACCGCGCGGCCGACGAGGCGCCGGATGCGCTCGAAGGCCGCGGTCGCCTCAGCTTCGAGCGGCCGCAACAGCGCGTCGAGGCCCTGCGCGGCCAGCACGGCCAGGGCAAAACCGGCGATCACCACCAGGCGCCCCGGTGCGCGGAGCTGGCCGAAGCCAGGCAGCAACGTCAACCAGCCATGCGGAATGGCATAGATGCCCAGCGCCAGCACGAAACTGACCAGCGCCAGCCCCACCCAGGGCCAGACCCGACGTCCGGGACGCAGCACGACGGCCAGGCCGGCCAGGATCAGCGGCAGGATGCCCAGGTAGCCGCTCTCGACGCGCGGCCACAGGCCCCAGTGAAACTGCGGGCTGCGGCCGAAGAAACCGGGAATCAGCCAGCCGATCACCTGCACGGGCGCCAGCGAATAGCCGGCCGCCTGCTGGTAATCCCAATGGGCGCGCACGGTATACCCGGCCAGCTCAAATGCCGGCAGCAACACCGGCGCGGCCAACAACAGGGCAATCAACGCACAGACGGCCAGGGAGATCGCCATTGCACTCGCCAGCCGCGTCCGGTCCGACTCCGCACGGTGCAACCACAGCCACAGGATGCCATAGATCACCAGCGCCAGCCCAATGAACAACGTCGCCTGGATATGCCCTGCCAGCGTCGCCACCGCCAGCAGCACGCCCGCCCCTGCCGCGGAGAGGAGAAAGTGCGGCAAACGTGAGACGTGATTTGCCGATTTGCCGATTTGCTGGTGTCCCCAAAACGCCCAGAACACCCAGGGCAGCCAGCTCAACACCGCGTTGTAGTTGAGGTTGCCGAAGTGGACGAAGAAGCTGTCCGAGAACATGAAGGTGAGCGCGCCGGCCAGGCCGGCCAGACGGCGCACGCCCATGCCCCGCGTCAGAAACAGGTACATTCCCGCGCCGGCAAACCAGATATGCGCCATGCTCAGCCATTGCAGCGCAGTGTAGGGGAAATCCGGCTTCAACAAGAAAAGGGCCAGATTGGGCGGATAAAGGAAACCGGCCTGGATATCGCCCACGTGCGGCGCGCCGCCGTAGAGATGTGGATTCCACAGCGGCCACGCACCGGCAGTCAAGCTGGCGGCAGCAAACCGGTAGGTCGGGAAGAGAAAAGAGACCAGATCCCCGCCATCGGCCGGGATCCAGTTCTGGCCAGCGGCCACGCGCCAGAAGCAGCCCAGCGTGGCCACGGCCAGCAGAAGCAATGCAGCCACATCGCGATGCCAGGGCGTCCGCAGCCGCCCCCGGCGAAAGGCAACCCAGGTCGCCAGCCACGCCAGCAGACCGCACCCCATTAGCAACAGCCAACCCATCTCCTGCCGGTCCTTTCGTCTCGAATAAACACGGGGCATGATGGTGCGGGCAGTTGCCTGCACCATCCGGCCATGAAGTCAGCCGCACGGCCAGGCCGATGCGCCGCTCCCCTCGTTGATCAGCCGTGCCTCCTCACAAACCGCCGCATCCGTTCCAGCGCCTCTTCGATTTGATCCTGCGCTGTGGCATAGCACATCCGCACATACCCCTCGCCGCCCAGGCCGAAGGCCGGACCGGGCACGACGGCCACATGCTCCTCCTCGAGCAGCGTCCACGCGAACTGATCGGAGGTCATGCCGCTGATCCGAATGTCCGGAAAAGCATAGAATGCACCGCGCGGCTCGAACGCGCGCAGGCCGATGCTGTTCAGCCCCTCCAGCAACAGCTTGCGGCGCCGATCATACGACGCCACCATCGCCCGCACCGCCTCCTCGGCGGCCGGATCGGTCAGTGCGGCGATGGCCGCCACCTGCGCGGTCGTCGGCGCGGACATGATGGTGTACTGATGGATCTTCCGCATGGCCGCCAGGATGTCGGCCGGGCCGAGCGCAAAGCCCAGGCGCCAGCCGGTCATGGCATAGTCCTTCGAGAAGCCGCCGATGATGATCGTGCGATCACGCATCCCCGGCAGGCTACTGAAGGTGATGTGCCGGCCATCGCCGTAGACCAGCCGATCGTAGATCTCATCGGAGATCACCAGCAAGTCGTGGCGATCGGCGACCGCGGCGATCTCTGCCATGCGCGGCCGATCGAGCACGGCGCCGGTCGGGTTGTTCGGGTAGTTGAGCAGGATCGCCTTCGTGGCCGGGGTGATGACGGCTTCGATCTGCGCACCTGTGACCTGGAAGTCGGTCTCGACGTGCGTGGCAAGCGGCACCGGCACGCCGCCGGCAAAGATGACCTCGGCCTCATAGGAGACGAAGCACGGTTCGGGAACGATCACTGCATCGCCCGGGTTCAAAATGGCGGTCAACGCCAGGTAAAGCGCTTCGGAGCCGCCGACGGTGATCAGGCACTCGTTCTCGGGATCATAACTCACGCCGTAAAGCTGAGCCCATTTGGCGACTACTGCCTGGCGCAACTCTCGGATGCCTGAGTTAGAGGTGTAGCGCGTCTCGCCACGGCGCAACGATGCGATGCCCGCCTCCCGGATCACATCGGGGGTGACGAAATCCGGCTCGCCGATGCTCAGCGAGATCACATCGGGCATGGTGGCTGCGATGTCGAAGAACTTGCGGATGCCGGAAGGCGGCACAGCCGCAATCCGACGAGAAATGCGATCGGACATGAAAAAGCTCCTCCAGGACAGGCGCTACTGGCCTGCATCGGCAATTCCGGACACAGCCCGATGATCGGAATTGCCGGGTCCATCTCCGTTTACCCGTGCGCCGCCCTTGTCGGCTCGCTGCACAGATCTCGGATGATATCCCGGGCGATCTTGATGCCCAGGAGCAGGTTTTCGACCGAAATGCGTTCGTCAATGCCGTGAACCCGACCCAGGTCGCCGCGATCCATGATCACCGGGCCAAAGCCGTAGGCGGCATAGCCGCGCTGACGGAAATAGCGGCCATCGGTGGCGCCGGGCACCAGGAATGGGAACACGCCCGCGCCAGGCGCATGCGTTGCCACCGCGCGCTGAATGGCCTCGTAGAACGGCCCGGCCATCGGCGCCACGCCGGAAGGCGGCATGGCCTCGCCCACCTCGACGCGCACGCGGCGGTCGGCGATCACCGCTTCAAGCCACCGGTCGAACTCGGCAGCGTCGGTTTCAGGCAGCAACCGGCAGTCCAGCTCAGCCTCGGCCTGCTCCGGAATGACGTTGATCTTGTAGCCGGCGCGCAGGATGGTCAGGCTGATCGTGTCGCGCAGCAACGCGGCCAGCATCCGGTCGGCCATCAGCCGGCCGGACGCCAGGCGGAAGGCCCACGGTTGATCGAGATGACGCAGCAAGAACGAGGCCGGGAATTTCTGTTCGTCGGCAATGGCGCGGAACATCGTCGCCGTGACGGGGTTAACGTGGGCCGGCCGGGGATGGCGCAGGATGCGGCCGAGCGCGGCCACCAACGTGGCAACCGCATTGTTGGCGTGCGGCATCGAGCCGTGGCCGGGGTCGCCGGTGGCGATCAGGCGCACGTTGTGCGGTCGCTTCTCGGCCACAGCCACACCGAACATCACCCGCTCGCCGAACATACCGCGCAGGCCGCCACTGCCCTCGTCCCATACCCATTCCGGGTCCAGCCCGGCCAGATGATGCTCGGTCAACCAGCGCATCCCATTGCTGCCGCCGGCCTCCTCGTCGGGCACGGCCAGGAAGATGATCGGCCGGCGGAAGCGGACGCCTTCCTTGAGCAGCGAATCGAGCGCCAGCAGGAAGATGACGCCGAGGTTCTTGGTATCGAGCGTGCCGCGGCCCCAGACGAAACCGTCGGTGAATTCGCCGGCAAACGGCGGGTGGGTCCAGCGGGTCGGATCGGCGGCCACGACATCCATGTGATGATTGAGGAGCAGCGGCTTGAGCGGCTCGCTGCCCGCGATGCGGCCGATCACCAGCCCGCGACCCGGCGCGGGCTCGTGGATGGTCACGTCGCGGGTGATGCCGCGCGTGCGCAACTGGTCGGCCAGCCATTCGGCCGCGGGCATTTCGTTGCCGGGCGGGTTGGTGGTATCGAACTGCACGTAGCGGCTCATCGTCGCCACGGCGTCTGCCTGAAGTGCATCCCAATCTACGTTCGGGCTCATAGGCTCGTCCTTTTGTGCGTTACGATGCTCCATCCGGCTGTGGCGCAAGCCGCCAGCTTGCGCGGAGTGGCCACAATCCGGGGGATCGGATTACGGATCCGAAGCAAGGATACCACAATTTCGGCCGGACGAGAATCTCAGGCAGTCACTCCGATGAGTGGGAGAAAAGGGACGTGCCAGGCACTCTCCCAGGTGCCTGGCACGTGATCACAGGTTCAGAACAACATGCGGGCGATGAGAGGTTATCTGGCGGCTGTCTGGGCCACGCCGCCGAGGATCTGGGCGATGCGTTCGTTCAGCTGCGCATCCACGGCATTCGGATGGATGGCCGAGATCGGGCCTTCCGGCGCGCGGCGGCCGGCGATGACGCTGATGTGCTGCACCGGGAAGAGGTGCATGGTCTGAGCGAAAGCCTCGACCAGCGGCGCGAACTTCTCAATGGTGTACGCGGTCAGCCCCGGAAGGCCGCCCTCCTGCAGGATGGCGATGGTCCTGGCCAGCATCTCGAGCTCGGCCTGTGCCTGGCCGCGAATGGTCGCGGCCTCGGCGCGCGCCGCCTCGATCCGCTTCTGGCGGGCGGCCTGCGCGGGCACGATGACCTGGGCCTGGAGCTGCGCCCGGATCATCTCGATGCGCTGTTTCTCGGCCTCGATCTGCGCCTTCACGCCGGCCACCTCGGACTCGGCGTTGCGGGTCGCCTCCTGCACGCCCACCGCACCCCGCTGCTTCTCCTGCGCAACGCGCACATTGGTCTGCGCCTCGATCTTCTGCCGTTCGTTCTCCAGAGCCCGGATCGCCACCTCGGCCCGGCGCTCCTCCTCCTGCTCTTTCGCGGTCGCGCGCGCCATCGCCTGCGCCTCGCGCGACTGGCACAGGGCATTGGCAGTCTGCACGCGCTTGAGCAACGCGATGTAGAGATCAGGCTCCTTGACGCCCTCCAGCCGATGATCTTCCACGTCCGCGATGTTCATCGTGGTGATCTCCAGGCCGATCCCCTCCAGGTCCGATTTGCAGACTTTGATCATGTTCTGGATCAGGCGATCTTTGTGGCTCATGACCTCTTCAGGGGTCATGTTGGCGATGGAATCGCGCAAGTGGCCCTCGATGATCGAGGTGGCAATGGTCTTCAGCTCCTCCCAGTTGCCGGTCAGGTGCAGGATGCGCTTCACCGCGTTGATCATGCCGCGTTCCGATTTGGCAACGGCGAAGCTGACGGTCGCCTTCACCGTGAGCGGCACAATGCCCCTGGCAATCGCCGATTCCACCACCACCGTGGTGGTCTGCGGGGTGAGGTCCATGCTGTCGAAGCGGTTGATGAGCGGCAACACGAAGACGCGGCCCCCCCGGTAGGTGCGGAAGCTGCCGCCTTTGCCGTGTACCACGGCCAGCCGGCTGGGCGGCACCAGCTTCATCTTGGTGATGACCTGCAGCACCAGGGTGACCACGATCAACAGAAGTAGTGTGAGAATGAAGACGAGCATCGGCTATGCCTCCTTTGCGGCCGTCGTCGGTATCGGGCCGGTCGCGGCCGTGAGCAGTCCCTTCACGCTGATGCCCAGCCCTTCCTCCAGCCGCGCGAGGAAGTCCACGAAGGCTGCCGGGCCGCGATTGACCGCTACGTTGAAGCCATCTTCTTCGTTCAGCACCAGCAGGTGCTCCACTTTTTGGGCGCTGGCATGTTGCTGATAGGCCTCGAATAGCCTGGGCAGTTGTGCGATGAACAGAGCGACCTTGCCGAAGTCGCCGGCCTGCGCGATCAGCGCGACCTTCTTCTCGAGCAGTTCGTTCTGCACCTGCTGGACGATGGCGACCGCCTCGGCCTCGCCCGCGGCCAAAATCTCGGCCGTGGTGCGATCGGCCTCCGCCGCGATCACCACATCGGATTGGTTCTTGAGCTTCTGGAGCTCGACCTTCATCTCCTCGACCCGGCGCTGGCCCAGGCTGCGGGCCTCGGCGATGGCGCTGTCAGCCTCCAATTGCGCGCGGCGCACCCGCGCCTCCTGCTCGCGGCGATAGAGCTCGACCTCCTGCTGCGCCGCCAGGATGCGCTCGTTGGCCCGATTCTCGGCGACCAGCATACGCCGATTGGCGTCCGACTCGGCCTGCTCGGCGCGAGCGCGCAGCCGTGCCTCCTCAATCTCGACTTCCTGGCGCTTGTGCGCCAGGGTCTTGTTCGCCAGGTTGGCGATATAGTTCGACGTGTCCCAGATGCGCTGGAGCGAGACCGACACGACCTGCATTCCGAACGCGCTCAGGTCCTGCTGACAATCCTCGAGCAGGACGCGGCGGAAGATGGCGCGCTCGCCCTCGTTGTCGGCCTCGGCTGCGGCGTTCGGCGTGTGTATGATGCCGTTCTCAGCCGCTTCGGCCATGCCGATGGCCTGGAGCGGCGTCGTCTTGTTCAGCGCCGCGCGGAAGTTGCCGATCATCGTCTGCGAGATCTGCTCCTGGATCTGCCGGCGCGATTTGCCCAGGAGCTGCTGGACGGCATTGTAGAGCAACACTTCGTTGGTATCGTCTACACACACGCACGCGGTGGCATCCGCGCCGACGTTGATGCCGTTGGCCGAGTTCACCCCCTCGACGCGTACGTTGATCGGCAGGATGGACAGGTCAATCGTCTGCGCGGTCTGGAGGAAGGGGATGACAAGCGTCCAGCCTCCCTTTTGGACGCGAAAGCCGTACTTGCGTCCGCCAACCACGGTCTCGGTGCCGCCCGTGATCACCAGGACGTGGTCGGACGGGCAAACGCGAACCAGAGAGCGCAACAGCCCCAGGATGATCACGAAGATCACCAGCGCGGCGATGCCTCCCATCAGGCCGATCAAAAACTCGAATTCCCCCGCCATTTCAAGTCGCTCCTTTCTCGGTACCGTCATCACGTAGCCGGCACTTACGGAGTGCCTGGCACGTGGGCACCCTCAGCGCACGTACACACATTCATCGGTCACGGATGCGACCACAACTTCATCGCCGGTGCGGAACGATGCGCCGCGCCGCGCGGCCAGTGCGTACTGCTCCGTCACCACCAGCCCCACCTGAATGCGCACCTTGCCCATCGTCCTGTCGTCCAACGGCACGATCACAGTGGCCGCGCGGCCCACCAGTTCGGCTGGACGGAGCTGGGAATCGGTGTCGTGGCGCTGAAAACGGAAGAAGGCCTGGGCCAGGAACACTGCGACCACCCCAACAAGGGCGCCCAACCCCAGGCTGATCAATGGTGGCCGCCCTGTCGCCAGCGCGATCCAGCCGACCGGGCCGAACCCCAGGCAAAAGTAGACGAACAGCCGCAGGTAGGTGAGCGCCGATAGCACGGGCACGGCGGCCGTCTGATGATGGGCCGCATGGCTTGTGCCTGCATCCGTCTGGTCGGCTGTTTCATGCGCCAGAGCCGCGTCGGAGTGATCAAGGCCGACAGCCTCTCCGTCGTGGCCGCTCCCTCCGTCGTCGCCATGGCCAACCATCACGTCGGCCGCCACATCATCGCCAATGTGACCCGCAGTGACATCACCGGCCGTGTCGCCCTGATGTCCCTCCAACAGGCCCAGAAAATCGAAGACAATCACGCCGGCCGAAAACACGGTGCTGGCAATGAAGAGGCCGCTCAGAAAACGAACAGTGGCAAAGTTCGCCGCCAACGAGATGGCAATGACAGCCAGGTAGACTGCCAGAATACCGAAGAAGATGATCCTCGTTCGCGTCACTGCTGACCTCCTTTCATGTTTGCGCGCCCACATGAAGGCGAAGCCTTGCTGTGGGACGCGACACTACACGGTAGCCCGGCGACTTCATCGCAGGCCGATCCTCGCTATCATTGTAACCGGCGAGATGGGGCAAGAGGATGACGCACGGGCGACGTTTACCTGACAGATCGAGGGACACGCGGACCCGGCGGCATCAAGACGAAATCCGCGGCGCCGGCTCCCCACGCGAAACACGCACGACCGTCCACAGGTCGTCCGCTTCGTGCCAGACGAGCCGATAGCGCTGATGGTCCTCGGCCACAACCTCAAAAGCCAACCCGTGTGGGCTGCGGCTCTGGCCGAGCACTTCAAGCACATCCAGCCAACACCCCTCCCACTCCAGCGCGGTCGGCCGCTCGGGATATCGGGTGCCGGCGTAGCAACGGACGCGCGTCATGGCTGGCCTCGCAGCCGATGCTGGCCGCACAGCCGCGTCGCGTCAGGGATAGAGGCCGTTGCGTTCGTGTCGTTGATGACTTCGACCGCCTGACAGCAGACGACATCCCGGCCGAAGCGGACATCGCCGCGGACGGTCAGGCGGTCGCAATGCACCAGCGAGGGCGGCCCGAATGGGAACCGCGCCTCCAGATCGTCAATCAGCCGATAGAACTGCGGGTCCAGGCAGATGATGGGCGGGGTGGGCCATGGCCGTATCGGATTAATGCAGACCTGATAATCGGCGGTCAGTACGTAGGCGTCGGAGCGCACGGCCAGCAGATCGTCGGTGGTCTTCACCGGTGCGAAGCGTGTGCGCGGCACGCGCACCGCGCCGGCGCCCTCGAACAGCTCGATGGCGGCGCCCATGGCGGTCTCCAACTGATAGACCGGCGTGGAGGACGGATCGCGCGGGTCGAGGGGCTTGCGGTTGCGGATCATCGGCAGGCCCAGGATGCCCTCGCGCGCCCGGAGCATGGCCTGGAGCGCGGGCAGGTTCAGCCACAGGTTGTTCGTGTTGAAGTAGCGATGGCGGCCGATGTCCTGAAAGGCCGCCATCTCCTCGGGGGGGCACTGCGCCGATTCGCGCAACACCAGCCGGCCATCGCGGCGCCGCGCCAGATGGCCGCCTTTGCGGTCAGCCTCGGTGCGATCGGCCACTTCCATCAGGAAAGGCAGGCCGTGCTGCACGAAATAGCCCAGGATCGCCTCGTCGAGCACCGCGCCCAGGTTATCGGCGTTCGACACGAACGCGTAGCGATAGCCGCGCGCCAGCAGCGTGTCGAGCATGCCGCTGGTCAGGAGCGCGGTGTAGATATCGCCGTGGCCGGGCGGGCACCACTCCAGATCGGGATCGGCCGGCCAGACGGCCGGGCTCAAGTCGGTCTGCACCACCTTCGGGACTTTGTGCTGGACGAAGTCCAACGGGATGCCGTAGCGCGCCAGTTCAGGATAGGAGGCCAGGACGGCCAGCGAATCGGCGTGGGTGTTGAAGCTGTTCATCAAGACCAGCGGCGCGCGCCGGATGAGCGCCTGCCGGGCGATGATGTCCAGGAAGGTCAACCCCTGCTTGACGACCAGGAGCGACTTGGCCCGCTCCAGGCCCATGCCCGTACCCAGGCCGCCGTTGAGCTTGAGGAGGACCGTCTGCGGCAGGGCGGCTCGACCGACCGCGGCCAGCTCGGCGCCGAAATCGGCCGCATCGGGCAGCGACTCAATGGGCTGGATCTCCTCCTCGCGCAACAGGCCGGTACGGCCCTCGGCCAGCTGGCGATAGTAGTACGCAAAGGTGCGAATGACGATGTCGGGCAGGCCCTCGGCCTCCATGCGGGCGGCAAACGGTGCAAAGTCGGCGTTGACTTCGGTCATGGCAGCGTATTCCTATTCCGTTGGGTTAGCGACAACCAGGGGCGGCTTCTGCTTGTGCCACAGGGTCGCCTGCTCATAGACATAGGCGGCCGCCAGGAGCGTCTCCTCCTGAAAAGCGCCGCCCATCAGTTGCAGGCCGATGGGCAGGCCGGCCGCATCGAAACCGCACGGCACAGAGATGCCGCACAGCCCGGCCAGGTTCAGCGACAGGGTAAAGATGTCGGCCAGGTACATGCTCAGCGGGTCGGCGACCTTTTCGCCGATGCGGAAGGCCGTCGTCGGCGAAGTGGGACAGGCGATCACGTCCACCTGACGCAGGGCGATCTCGAAATCCTGCCGGATCAGCGTGCGCACCTGCTGCGCCTTCAGGTAGTAGGCATCGTAATAGCCCGCGCTGAGCGCGTACGCGCCGAGCATGATGCGCCGCTTGACCTCCGGGCCGAAGCCCTGGCCGCGCGTCCGGCGGTAGCCTTCCCACAGCGTGTCGCCCGGTATCGAGAGGCCGTAGCGGATGCCGTCATAGCGCGCCAGGTTGGCCGACGCCTCGGCCGGCGCGATCAGATAGTAGACCGGCAGCGCCAGATCGGTGTGCGGCAGGCTGATCTCATGCACTTCGGCGCCGAGGTCGGCCAGCACCTGGATGGCCGCCCGCACCGCGGCCTCGACTTCGGGCTGGATGCCGGCGACGAAATACTCGCGCGGCACGCCGATGCGCAGGGGGCGAGTTGGGGCGTGGGCAAGGGTCGAAGGGGAAACGTCTAACGCCCCATGCGATGCGTGGTTGCGGAGGGCCGCCGTGTAATCGGGAACGGGCAGGTCTACGCTGGTGCTATCGCGGGGATCGTGGCCGGCAATGGCGCCGAGCAGCAACGCCGCGTCGGTCACGTCTTTGGTCAGCACGCCGATCTGGTCGAGCGAGGAACCGTAAGCGATCAGCCCGTAGCGGCTGACGCGGCCGTAGGTAGGCTTCAAGCCCACGATGCCGCACAGCGACGCGGGTTGGCGCACGCTGCCGCCCGTGTCAGTTCCCAGCGCTCCCAGGCATTCATCGGCGGCGACCGCGGCCGCGCTGCCGCCGCTGGAGCCGCCCGGCACACGCTCCAGATCCCAGGGGTTGTGGGTGGTGAAGTAGGCCGAGTTCTCGGTGGACGAGCCCATGGCGAACTCGTCGGTATTCGTCTTGCCCAGGATCACCGCGCCGGCGGCCAGCAGCTTCTCGATCGCTGTGGCGCTGAAGGGCGGGATATAGTTCTCCAGGATCTTCGAGCCGCAGGTAGTTCGCACCCCCTCGACCGAGATCACATCCTTAATGGCCAGCGGGATGCCGAGGAGCGGCGGCAATTCGGCCAGCTCGCCCGCGGCCCGCGCGGCCGCCAGGCGCCGGTCGGCAGCCTCCGCCTGGGCAAGCGCCTCCTCTGGCAGCAACGTCAAATACGCCTTGACCTCGTTGTCCACCGCACAGATGCGGTCGAGCACCGCCTCGGTCAGCTCGGCCGATGAGATCTCGCCCGATCGCAACATCTCCGCCGCGGCATGGACAGACAACTCGTACAACACACTCACCTCGCCTTATGATCGTCAACTTTCTAAAATCGCCGTCACGCGGAAGCAGCCGTCCGCTGCCTCGGGCGCGTTGGCCAGCACATCTTCCACGGGCAGCGATGGCTGCACGATGTCCTCGCGCATGATGTTGCGCAGCGGCAACACGGTCGCCGTGGGCGCGATCATGGAGGTATCTACCCGCTGCAGGATCGCAGCATAGTCCAGAATGGCAGAAAGCTGCTCACGGTAAAGCGCTTTCTCTTCATCGGTGAGCGCCAGGCGGGCCAGCTCCGCGATGTGCTCCACCTGGGCAAGGGTCAAGCTCATGGTTCACCTCGGTATTAACCCGAAAATAGGACGCCGACGAGCGCGGATGAACGCGGATGGCTACATTCCCCATAGGCATCTTGCAGGGTGCCCGACATGGGAGGGTGGCATCACGGCCCCCAGGCCGGATGGGTGCTGTCCGCCACGCCATGGGTCAGGCGGATCGGCCGGCCGCCCGCCGCGGGGATGACGTAGATCTCCCAATGGCCCGTCTCGTTGCCGGCAAAGGCCAGCCAGCGACCATCGGGCGACCAGGCCGGGTAGCGCGCGTCGTAAGCGCCGGTCGTGATCTGGCGATAGCCGGAGCCGTCCAGGCCCAGGGTCGCGATCTGCCAGCGGCCACCGCGCAGCACATTCATGGCGATAGTCTTGCCGTCCGGCGACCAGGCCGGTGATTCCGCGTGTGCGTAGAGTCGCCGGGCATTGCTGCCATCCGCGTGCATCAGATAAACGTTGATCGAGGCATGCACCGCCTCTTCCACGTCGAAGTCGGAATCGAACACGATCTGCCGGCCGTCGGGCGACCAGTGCGGAGACTCGTTGGAGCCGCCGGGCTTCGTCAAGCGCATCTCGTCGCTGCCGTCGGGCTGCGCCACGAAGATGTCCGACTGGCCGTGGCGATCCGACTGATAGGCCAGACGGCTGCCGTCGGGCGACCAGGCCGGCGCCCACTCCTCGGACGGCTGCCGCGTCACCCGACGCAGCATCGCGTCGGCCAGGCGCAGCGTGTAGATCTCCGAGTCGCCGTCTCGGCGCGACGTGAAGGCGATCTGCGCGGCGTCGGGCGACCAGGCCGGATGCAGGTCGTCGGCCGGATGATCGGTCAGACGGCGCACGGCGGACGGCCGGTTCGCCGACATGACGTAGATCTCCCAGTTGCCGTCACGCGTTGAGGCGAACACCAGCCGGCCGGGCAAATCGGGCAACGCCGATGCCTGGTCAAAGACGACGGGAGTGCCGGTTGCGGCAACCGCCGGCCTGAGGTCGCGCACCGGCTGCGCCAGCGGCTGTGGCCGCCGCGTCAGATAGAAGAAATCGAGCTGGAACGGCCGCAGGAACAGGCCATCGAACCCGCGCATGTCGCCGCGCAGCTTCTTCCCCTCTACGGTGGGCGGCTCGTCGGCCTTGCCCGGCTTCACGTCGTAGGTGATGAAGACCACATGGAACTCGTCCACATCCAGTTGCATGGCGTAGACCGCGCCGGCCTCCTGCAGCGCGCGGGCCAAGGTATAGGCCGAAAGCGGCTTCCCCACCACGTAGACCAGCTTGCCGTCGGGCCGAATGCCCAGCCCAGAGCGATAGAGGTAGACCTCGTTGGCGACCGATAGCCCCCACAGGGTCAGCTTGCCGGTCTCGGCCGTGATCACTCCGTTCTCGATCAACGGCGGGCAGTTCTGGCGATAGGAGACCATGTCGGCCGTCAGCTTCAGGTCGGTGCCCCAGGTGCCCATGCGGATCGAGCCGTCCTCGTAGACTGCCAGCGTGGCGATGCCATCGCGGGCCGGCAAGTACACTTTGCGATCCACCATCATGCCGAACTTGCCATGCATGGCCGCGAAGCCACCGTTGAACGCCGCCACCAGACTGCTCCAATCCTCACGGGGGATGACGCCGGTGCCGCGCAGGCCGGTAGTCGGCTGCGGTTCCACCGTACCGGGGATCATTTTGATCTGCAACAGGGCCGGATCGAGCTCGATGACCTCGGTCTCCGCGTAGGGCCGCTGCGGGTCGGGCCGCAACGGGGTCAGGCGGCGCACGCCCTCGGCAAGGCGGATGCCGGCCGGCGTCGGTGAAGGCGAGGCGGTGGACGTGGCCGTCGGACTGGGCGGCGGCTGCGTGGCCGGGACCGTGGCCGTGAGCACATCGGTCGGTGTGGCGGCCGGCGCGTCCGTGGCGGTCGGCGCAGTGGTTGCGGTTGCGGCAGTCGGCGCGGCAGCGGCGACCACCTGACCTGCAGCGGCCGTCGGGTCGGCCGGCTTGCCGCTCATGGGCGCCCAGCCGGCGACGCGATACATGACCTGCTCGACCTGGTCAATGACCGTGAAGACGACGTTTTCGAGAAAAGCGATCTTCTCCGGGCCAACGAAGGGCAGCTCGCGCACGCGGCTGACCAGGTTCGGCAACCAGGCCTGCTCGCCGGCCACGGCCGGCACGTAGGTCAGCACGCCGTCCGACGGTTCGACCGCGGCAGTGGTCGGGTCAATGACAACGCTTGATTCCGTGCTCCGGCCCGGGTGGCGCGGCGTTACGGCCAGCAGCGGTGTGCCGGCCGTGTGAGGCCAGGACAGTGCGACCCACTCCGGAGGCTGCCCGAACACGAAAACCAGGCGGTGGTCCAGATCGTGCAGGGCGACGATAGTCACGCTCTGATAGCGGTCTTCGACGCGCGTCGCGTAGGCCAGCCAGCCATTGCCCACCGCGGGCGCCTCTTCGCTCCCGCCAGGGGTATCGGTCAAACGTCGAATGACCGGCTTGCCGACGATGGTGGCGTCTGCGGCGACGCGGAAATCGGCCAGGAAGAGATCGGCGAGGCCCTCAGCGCCGGCCCCGGCGAAGAAGGCCCGATAGTCGCCCGGCGCCTGCCACGCGGTTGCAGTGGCCGACCATGCCAGCGGGCCAATCGGCGCGCAGTTTGCCATCTGCAACGCCTGAACCGCCTGCGCCTCCACCTCAGCCGGCACAGGCACCGGGCCGGTCACCGGCACGCCGCGAGGCGCCGTGCACCCGGCCCAGGCAGTCAGGATGATCAGCAGGATGGTGCCGACAGCCGCCCATCGGGATAGAAGACACACCATGATACGCGTCACCGTAGCCGAGGATGACACGATTATAACATCAGCAGGCGGAGGCGAAAAATCTGGCAACAACGCAAGGCCACGGCGATCAAACTATGGTATAATCTTCGCAGCACCGCTTTCGGAGATGTGCATGGTTCGTCTGCCTTGCCGGTTCAGTGCGGCCCTGTTATTCGGCCTGTTCATCACAGCCTCCCTGTTGGCGAGTTGCAGCCTGTTGCGGCCGACCAGCCTGCCGGACCTGCTGGCCGAGTATCGGCCTGGCCTGCAGCCCGACGTGATCGTGGCCGCCGACCTCCTGGCGGCGATGCCGCGCTACAGCATCACGGTTATGGTGGATCCCGTTGCCAACGCCTACACCGGCACGCTGGAGGTGAGCATCCCGATCACCGGCGCTGCGGCATGGCGCGACCTCTATTTCCGCCTCTATCCGAACCTGCCGCAATTCGGCGGCGGCCTGGAGGTGCGCGGGGCGCGGGTCAACGACCTGATCGTGAACTACGGCTACGAGGCGGATGCCACCGCGCTGCACCTGAGCCTGCCCAAGCCGCTTCCCCTGGGCCAGGAGGCGCGCGTCTGGATGCATTTCATCGGCCGAACGCAACAACGGCCGGCAGATACCTACACCATCTTCGGCGCCAACGATGGCTTTCTGAGCCTGACGAACTTCTATCCGATCCTCGCCGGCCGCCGCGAGGATGGCTGGGCGCTCGATGTAGCCAGTCCCCTGGGCGATGTGGGTTTTCACGATGCTGCGTTGTATCGGGTCGAGGCGACGATCCCGGCCGATCAGATCGTCGCGGCCACCGGCGTGACGGTGACCGAGCAGGCCGGAGACGGCTGGATCACACGGCGCTATGTGCACGGCCCGGCGCGCGAGTTCACGCTGATCATGAGCCCGCGTTTTCAGACCCTGTCCGGCGATGCCTATGGCACCCTGGTGCGCTCCTATTTTCTGCCCGAAGATGCCGAGGCCGGCCGCTCTGCGCTCTACTACGCCATCGCGGCCCTGCAGATCTACAGCGATCAGTTCGGCCGCTATCCCTATCGCGAGATGGCGGTGGTGCAGGCACCGCTGACATTTCGCGGCATGGAGTTCCCCGGCCTCAATCTGATCGGCAGCCAGGTCTACAACAAATATCAGAAGGACCTCGAAAACCTGGTCGTGCACGAGGTGGCGCATCAGTGGTGGTACAACCAGGTGGGCAGCGATCAGACACGCACGCCGTGGCTCGATGAGGGGCTGGCCGAGTGGACGATGTACGCATACTATCTGGCGCGCTACGGCTATTTCGCGGCCGAACGGCTGCGCGAACAACGCTGGCAGGTGCCCGTCCGCCATGCCGTCCAGACCGGCACCGATCGGCCGATCGGGCTGCCCGTGAAGGCGTATGGCCGCGAGGACTACGAGCGCACAATCTATGCCAAAGGTGCGCTCTTCTTCGCCACTCTGCGCGATGAGATCGGGGAAGAGGCTTTTCAGCAGTTGTTGCGGGCGTATCTGAAGCGCTACTGTTGGCGCATTGCAACGGTCGCTGATTTCCAGGCGCTGACCAACGAGGTGGCAGGACGCGATCTGAGCGGGATGTTCGGGCGCTGGCTGGAGGGCAAGGCGGAATGATCAGGGAACCCAGCCCGTAGGGGCAGCGCCTCCGTGCCTGCCCCGATGGGGGCGTCCCCACGGACAGAACCCCCACCACATGGTAGGGGCGCCCCTACGTGGGCGCCCACGGACATAACGCCCACGGACATAACGCCCACGTAGGGGCGACCACAGAGGGATCGCCCCTACGTGGGCGCCCCTACCACGTGGTTCAACCAGACATGGCCTGTCCGGTCGAATTTACCTTTTCGGGCAAGAAAAACCGTCTGGCATTCCGGATCGTGGCCGGCAGCTCAGTCCAAAAGCTCTTCTTCGACACCTTCTCCCATACCCGCTTTGGCCGGTAGAGGTAGAAACGACGATACGCCTCTTTCCACTTGCGCACGACCAGATCGGGATCGTAGTTCGGCATGGTGAAGCGCGCCTTATCCGACTGGATCGCGTAGTCCTGCCACTCATGGGCGAAGATGTTGCCATATTTCTTGATCACGTCGTACATCTCGGTGCCCGGATACGGGGTCGCCAGCATGAAATGTGCCAGGTCGGGGTCGAGCTCCAGCGCGAAACGCGTGGTCTTTTCCATGGTCTCCTCGGTCTCCTGCGGCATGCCGTAGATGAAGAAGCCCATGGTCTGCAGGCCGGCGTCGCGCGCCCAGCGGAAGGCGTTGCGCACCATGTCCATGCTCTGGCTCTTGCGGATCACGTTACGCAGGATCATCGGATCGCCGCTCTCGACGCCGAACCCGACGCGGCGGCAGCCCGCGGCCTTCATCAGCTGGAACAGCTCCGGATCGGTGTGGTTCACCTTCATGCCGTGTACGGTCGTCCAGGGCACGGTGTTCAGCCCCTCGGCGATCAGCCGGCGGCACAGCTCTTTGGCACGGTCGAGCTTGAGATTCCAGATGTCGTCGGTCAGGCCGATCTCGGTCGCCTTGAGGTCGCGCACCAGCCAGCGCCACTCGCCGATGACGTTCTCCACCGAACGCGGCCGCCACGTATCACCGGTGATCGGCTTCGAGCAGTAGGTACATTTGTACGGGCAGCCGCGGCTGGTCATGATCGTGTACGCACGCGCTTTGGTGTCGAGCCCGTCGGTCAATGGGTTCAGGTTGGTGTAGCGCGTGATCTTGTACAGATCGTGGGCCGGATAGGGGATGCTGTCCAGGTCGGGGATCAGCCGCGCGGCCGGGTTCACCACGATCTCCCCGCGACGCCGCCAGTAGAGGCCGTGGACCGTCTCCATCGGCTGCCGGCCCTCAAGCGCATCCACGAACTCGACGATGCTCTCCTCGGCCTCGCCTTTGATCACATAATCCACCTCCGGATGCTCCGGGCTGATGGACTCTTCAGGCAGCAGGGTCAGGTGCGGCCCACCGAGCAGGGTGATCATGCCCAGCTGCTTGCCGAGCCGGGCCATGTGCCACGCGTCCACGATCAGCGGCGTGACCGCAGTGATGCCCAACAGCTCGTAGCCGTTGCGGCGGACCACATCCTCGAGGGGCTCGTCCTCGACGGCAGAGTCGTAGATTCCCACCTGATGGCCTCGCTCGCGCAACACAGAGGCCAGATAACCCAGGCCCAGCGGGATATGCTTGCGCGATGTCCACAGCTCTGATTCGGGACTGGCGAGCAAAACTTTCATGATCTTCCTCGTGAGTCGCTCAGGCCGATGCCCGGCGATTGCGATGACTGAACTCGCGGCGGTAGCCGATGTCTGTGCTGAAGCTGGAGAAAAGGCGAGCACGCATCCTGGACACCGGATGGCGGCGCCATGCGCCCCAGCCGCGCTCGAAGATGCGGATCGGATGATAGATGCGTCGGCACAGGCGGTCATAGGCCGCGGTCAGCTCTTCTACTGTCATCTGGGCCGGCCGATAGGTAACGTGATTGGTGTCGTACAATTCCCAGGTCGTGTGGGGCAGGATGCGGCCGGCCGCCAGCAGGCTGGCGCGCTGCACCGTGCCGGGGTACGGAGTCAGGATGGTCGCGCTGACGCCGTCCAACTCGGAGGTGCGGATGAAATCGTAGGCTGCGTCGAACGTCTCCAGAGTGTCGCTGTCGAAGCCGAAGACGAAGAGGCCGACGACGCCGATGCCGTGCGCGTGCACCGTCTTGATCACCTGCCGCGCCTGCTCGACCTCGCCCCGGCCCTTGCCGCCCAGCTCCCGTCGGTTCTTGGGATTGATGGACTCGAAGCCGATGAAGAATTTGTCCAGATGGGCCTCGCGCGCCAGATCCAGCAGATCGGGATACTGAGCGACCATCTGCTCTGCCTGGCAGGTCCAGCCGTGCAGGGGCAGCCGCGCCAGCGCGCGCAGCAGTTGTTCCATGTATTCCGGGAAAAGACGGAAATTCAGGCCGAAATTGTCGTCGGTGAGAAAAAACCGTTTGAGCTTGCGGCGCGCGATCTCCTCGACCACCTCTTCCACCGGCCGCAGGCGCATCTTCTGGCCCGACACGCGCACCGCGGTGCAGAAAGTGCAGTTGCGCGGGCAACCGCGCGTGATCTCCAGGTAAGGAGTCCAGTAATTGCGATGCTCGTCTACCTGGCGGAGGACGCGATCTTGCAGCACGGCCACGCCGGAATCCAGCGGCGCCCACTCCTGATCTACGTAGCACGGCTGAAGGGTGCCCCGATCGAAATCGCGGATGATCTGCGGCCAGGTGCGATAGCCCTCGCCGACCGCGATCACATCGGCCCACGCGACGACTTCGTCGGGCACCAGGGTCACGTGCGTGCCGCCGATGACGACCGTGGCACCCTGCTGATGGACACGGTTGGTGATGGCTTGGGCGCGATCAATCAGCAGCGTCTTCGCGCTGATGCCTACCAGATCGTGCGGCCCCAAATCATGAATGGGAAGCTCGATCAAGTCTTCGTCCCAGATCTCGACCGGAATCTCCGGCGGCACCAGGGACGCCAGGCGCATCAGGGTGTACGGCTCGCTGAGGCCGCGGCCCAGGAAACGACCGTCTCGCCGCGGCTGAATGAGCACGACTTTGCGAATGGTCATGAGGGATCGTCCCGCTTCTCGTTCAGATCGCGGCCTCAATCGCCCGGCGCAACTCGGTCTTCTCCTTGCGCGGGACGATGGTGCGCCAGGCCAGACGCAGATTGCGGCCGAAATTCATCCAGAAATCCTTACGGCTCGCTGCGCGCAGGATGTACTTGGGCCGCCAGTAGAATTGCCGGTACGCCTTGCGATACATCTCCTCCATCAGCTCGGCGGTCAGGTCGCCCATCTCGTAACGCGCCTTCTGATCGAAAAAGACGTAGTCCTCCCAATCCTGCACCAGGAAGCGACCGCCCTGCTTGACCTGCTCGTAGACGATCGTGCCCGGATAGGGGGTCATCATGCTGAAGTTGGCAATCATCGGATCGAGCTCGATGGCGAAGTCAATGGTCTTCTGCATCGTCTCACGCGTGTCGCCGGGCAGGCCGATGATGAAGAAGCCAATCGTCTCGATGCCGGCCGCTTTGGCGTTCTTGAACGCCTGGCGGATGGTGTTGTGATCCACGTGCTTGTCAATCTTGATGATCATCTGCTCGTCGCCCGTCTCGACGCCGAAGGCCGTGCGCTTGAGCCCGGCCTGCTTGAGCCGGGTCAGCAGTTCGAGGTCGGCCAGGTTGGCCCGAATGCCGTTGACGAAGATCCACGGCACGTGGTTGAGCTTGTTGGCGATCAGGTCGTCGGCCAGGCGCATGAGGCGGTTGCGGCGGATGTTGGCACTGTCGTCGAGCACGCCGATCTCGAGCGCGCCGAGGTCCCTGACCAGGTGGCGCCACTCTTCGATCACATTTTCGGGCGAACGCGCCCGCCATTTGATCGGCATGATGCTCTGCGAGCAGAAGGTGCAGCGATAAGGACAGCCGCGGCTGGTGAGGATCGAAAAGCTACGCTCGCCGGGAATGGCATCGGTAGCCGGCTGCAAGTTGGTATAGCGTTCCATCTTGAACAGATGATATGCCGGCCACGGCAGGCTGTCCAGATCGGCGATCACCGGGCCTTCGGGATTGCGATGGAGCTGGCCGTCGCTGGTCTTATAGCTGACGCTTTTGACGTCACGGAAGAGATCGAGCTCCGGCGCCATCAGCGTCTGGGCGCTGAAATCCGGTTGGTCGCGCAGGAATGCCTCCACGCGATTGCTGATCTCGATCCAGGGGCCTTCCCCTTCCCCGCGCACGATGAGATCCACCGCCGGCTGGCGCAGCGATTCAAAGTCCAGGTCTTCCGTCACCACGCTCACGTGCGGGCCGCCCAGGACGATGGGGATGTCCAGCTCGCGCTTGATGGCGGCTGCGGTACGCCAGGCCTGTTTGACCTGGGGCGTGTTGGCCGTGATGCCGACCAGGTGCGGCTTGAACTCGTGCAGGAAGTCGGCCAGCGGCTGGTCTTCGACATCCGCATCGTAGACACGGACCTCATCGCCACGGCGCTCGGACACGGCACCCAGATAAGCCAGCCCCAGGTGGGGCGACGTTCGGGTGTCAATCGGCAAACGAAATTTCGGATTAATCAGCGCGACTCGCAAAGGAGACCTCCGTACCTACCTAACTCTTGATCCGCATGTAGTGCAGCATTGTTTTCAACAAATCCAGCGGCCGCAGCCTGACCGGGTGCACCCGCCGGTAGATGGCATAGCCCCGATAAAGCTTCTGCAGCCACCACAGCAGGCCGTCAATGGGTCTGTTGTGTGGCAGCCTGACCAATCGGCGAATCACCGGCTCCAGCCAGGGCCACTCGACGCCGAAAGCGAACAGGCGTTGCAGGTGCTCCACCTGCGATTTGTGCGCCGCGTCGAGCGCCAGGATGGATTTTTCCCACGCGACCTCGCCGATATCGTCGAATGTGCCGGCCATCAGGCCGCTTTCTTGAGTGAATCGGCCCAATTGGGTGCCGGGATAGGGCTGAAACAGCCACGCATGGGCGTAGCTGATCCGCGCCTGTGCATTGAGCCGCATGGTCTCGAAATCGTCCTCGAGGGTGCTGGTGGGCAAGGCCAGGATATTCGTGCCGGTGATGTGCATGCCGGCCGCGCGCACCATGCGTCCTGCCTGGATGATCTCATCGCGGGTCATACGGCGCTTGAGCAGATCCATGCGCAGACGATCGTTAGCCGCCTCGATCCCCATGCTGACCGAATGGCAGCCGGCGCGTTTCAGCAAACTGATCTTGCGCGGGTCTTTCACCAGCAGATTGGCCCGCACGTTGCAGAAAAAAGGCAGGCCCACCTGCCGCGGCCATTTCTCGGCCAGTTCCTCCAGCCAATCGTTACGTAAAATGAAGAGATCGTCCACGAAAACGACGTGCTCCAATGGCCAGCGCCGGCGCACAGCGTTCACTTCGGCAATGACGTCATCCACCGGCCGCTGGTAGCCACGACGTTCTCCGCGATAGATCTCGTAATAGGCGTGATTGAAACAGTACGTGCAATCGTAGGGACAACCGCGCGAACTGATGAAATGCTTGATGCCGCTCCGCGCCAGCACCGGATGTTTGTCGTAGATCAGCGCGCGATCGGGCATCGGCAGGCTGGCCAGGTCCCGGATCAACGGCCGGGGCAGGTTTTGGACGATCTCACCGTCGCCGTTATCGTCCGACGCGCCGATCTTGAACCACCAGTTCGGGATATCCGTGCGGAAGCCATTGGCGGCGCCGGCCAAACGCCCCGGCGCGCTTCCGTCGCCCTGATGCCCGGCCTGGGCCAACGCCTCGGCCAGATCAAGCAGCGCGCCCTCGCCTTCGCCGACGCAGACGCCATCCACACCGGGCTCATGGATCATGTCCGGAAAGAAGGTGGGATGTGGCCCGCCGAAGGCAGAAAAGACCGGGCGCTTGCCCGCTGCTCTGCGCAATGGGTTGAGTACAGCTCGAATCTTCCGGTTCAGGGCGAAATACGCCAGATGCGATCCCGTCATCACGCTGAAGCCGAGGATGTCGGGCTGATACACCGCGGCGTAACGGACCACATCTTCGCGATCTGCCACGGCCAGGGCCACGTCATGTCCGGCACGCTTCAACACGGCGGACAGGGACATGATGCCCTGTGGCTCATAGCTGAGTTCCTGAGCGACGAAGAGAACGCGCACGCCGAACTCACTCAGCCTTTGATTACGGCTAGAGGTTCCAGCTTCGCCACGATCCGGGCAATGCCGGCGGCCTCCACCACCTGGACAACCCGATCCACATCCTTGTAGGCCTGAGGGGCCTCTTCGGCGAGGCCGGACAGGCTGCCCGCCCGCAAGACGATACCACCTTCGGCCAGCTCGCTGCGCAGACGCTCGCCGCGCACATTGCGTTTGGCCTCGGCACGACTCATCACGCGGCCGGCGCCGTGGCAGCACGAGCCGAACGTTTGCGTCATGCTCTCGGCCGTGCCGACCAGGATGTACGATGCCGTGCCCATGCTGCCGGGCACCAGCACCGGCTGGCCGACTGCCCGATAGTCCTCTGGCACGTCGGGATGGCCGGGGCCGAAGGCCCGCGTGGCCCCTTTGCGATGCACGCAGACGCGCGTCGGCCGGCCGTCCACGAGATGGGTCTCGATCTTCGCCATGTTGTGCGCCACATCGTAGACCACATAGAGGTCATCCGGCCGGAAAGCATCGCGCAGGACCTCGGCAAATGCCTCGCGGACGTGATGCGTGAGCACCTGCCGGTTGGCCCAGGCGTAGTTGGCGGCGCAGTTCATAGCGGCCAGATAGCTCTGTCCCTCGGGCGAATCGAGCGGCGCGCAGACCAGCTGGCGGTCGGGCAGCTGAAAGCCAAAGCGGTTGCTGGCCCGCTGGAACTGCTCGATGTAGTCAGTCGCCACCTGATGTCCCAGGCCACGGCTGCCGCAGTGCACCTGCACGGCCGCCTGGCCGCGGCGCAGCCCCAACACATCGGCCGCATGCGGATCGTAGACCTCTGTGACGACGTCTATCTCGGCGAAATGGTTCCCTGAGCCGAGCGTGCCCACCTGTTCCAGGCCGCGTTCCCTGGCCGCCTTGCTCACCTTTGCCGGATCGGCGCCCGCCATCCGGCCGCCTTCCTCGGTATGCGCCACATCTTCGGGCCGGGCATAACCTTCGCGCTGCGCCCAGCGGCTGCCATCCACCAGGATCTGGTCGAGCTCGGCCTTGTTGATGTGCAGATGCCCCTTCACGCCCACACCGCTGGGCAAATGCCGATAGAGCGCATCGGCCAACCTGTCCAGGTACGGCCTGATCTCGTCGGCGTCCAGGCGGCTGCCCAGCACGCGAATGCCGCAATTGATGTCGTAGCCCACGCCGCCGGGCGAAATCACGCCATCGGGGAGCCGGGTGGCAACGACCCCGCCGATGGGAAAGCCGTAGCCCTGGTGGATGTCCGGCATCGCCATGGCCTGGCCGACGATGCCGGGCAGGGTCGCAGTATTCACCAGCTGCTCCAGCGACCGGTCCTCCAGGGCTTTCGCCACGATCTCGTCATCCGCGTAGAAATGAGCCGGCACGCGCATGTCGTGCCGGAACGAACGCGGCACCTGATAAACGACCTGGCCGATCCGGATCAGGTCTTCACGCGTGACTGACTTCATGGCTCACCTCGCTTCGGTCCGAGAAGAGGAAGAATCTGCTCCCCCTCAGTGGCAGCTGCTGCAGCCTCCTCCTGCGCCGCCATCGTCCTTCGAGCGGAAGGACTGGCCGCAGCCGCAGGTCGAAATCGCGTTCGGATTGTCAATCTGAAAACCGCCGCCCATCAGACTGTCCACGTAGTCAATGCTGGCACCTTCGAGGTAGGGCAGGCTGCGCGGGTCCACGATCACGCGCAGGCCGTGCTGCTCGAAAACAGCATCCACGGGCCGCGGATTGTCGTCAAAAGTCATGCCGTACTGAAGGCCGCTGCAGCCACCACCGCTGACGAACACGCGCAACCCATGCGTGCCAGCCAGTCCCTTCTCTTTCATGATCGCCAGCAGCTTATCGGCGGCGGTCTGCGTCAGGGTGATCAAAGCGGTCTCTTCCATCGTTGCAACTGTCATGGGAACTATGCCTCCAAAGTAAGATATCGCCCGGTGGGCTGGTCGGGCAGGAAAACGGACGACAAACGTTCAACGTTCAACGTTCCAACGTTCAACGTTTAACGTTCCAACGTTCACCGCCTCACCCCCCGATCTGGCTCATCTCGCGGGAGTGAGCGATTTCGTGTTGCTCCAGCCGATGGCCCCACGGCTTGCGATAGGCGGCATCGGCGAAAAGCTGGCGGAGGGCGGCAAAGTCGGCGCCCGCCCGCAACGGCGTGAGCAAGTCTACCTCAGCATCGCGCAACAGACAGAGGCGTAGCTTACCATCTGCGGTCAGACGCAAGCGCGTGCAGCCCTCGCAGAACGGCTCGGTGACGCTGCTGATGAAGCCGACGATGCCGCGCGCGCCGGGCAGACGGTAGGGTCGGGCCGGATCATGGCCATTGTGGCCGGGCACCGACGTCAATGGCCCCAACACGGCCTCGATGCGCGCCCGCGTCTCGGCCGAAGGCACCACCTGGCGCTGCTGGAAATCGGCCGTGCCGCCGAACGGCATCAGCTCGATGAACCGCACCTCCCAGGGATGATCGAGCGTCAGCCGGGCCAGGTCTACCACGTCCTCGTCGTTGAAGCCGCGCGTCACGACGCTGTTGAGCTTGATCGGCGTCAGCCCGGCCTCTTCGACGGCCGCGATCCCGCGCCAGACGTCGGCCAGGTCGCCGCGGCGGGTGATGCGCCGGAATTTCTCCGGATCAAGGGAGTCTATGCTGATGTTGACGGCATCCAGGCCGGCCTGGGCCAACGGCCGGGCCAGCTCGGCCAGCTTGATGCCGTTGGTCGTCATGGCCACCGTCTTGATGCCGGGAATCGCCTTGATCGCGGCCACCAGTTCCACGATGCCCCGCCGCACGGTCGGCTCGCCGCCGGTCAGGCGAATCTTGTCCACACCCAGGCTGGCCGCCACCCGCACCAGCGTCAGGATCTCTTCATCTTGCAGCAGGCTGGCGGCTGGCCGAAAGACGATGTTCTCGGGCATGCAGTAGACGCAGCGCAAGTTACAGGCATCGGTCAATGATACCCGCAGATAATGAAGATGACGGCCATAGGCATCATGCAGGGTATCCTGGCGCTCGAACAATGAGATGACAGACATAAGGGCAACCTACGATGGCGTTGTGGATGCAGGCTCGATGATGTACGTGCAGTGCGATGCACCGTTCAGCGCGCGCGACTGGCGGCGCGCGGCACCGGGCAGCAACGATTGAAGCATCGCTTGATCCATCAGGCAAAGTTCATGATGCCGATCCGCCGTGCCCGCGTATGGGCAGTTGTAGGTATAAAGCTCGTAATGGTCATCCTTTTTCTCCCAGCGCGCGTTGTAGCCCCTTTCGGTCAGAAAATGCACGACCCGGTCGAGACGCTCTTCCAGCGTCTGCTGAGGCAACGCCGGAGGCATCTCGTTCGCCGTCTTGTGCGCCAGACGAATGAACAGGGACCGCACCTGGTCGGCCGGCAAGACAGCTTTCATCTCTTCCAGCATCCCCTCGGCAAGCGCATCGTGGCGCTGTGGAAAGAGCTTGATGGCCTGGGGCGTGAGCGCGTAGACCTGGCTTGGCCGCCCTGCACCATTGTGGCGTCGCACCCCGCGTGTCTCCACCAGGTCTTCGCCGATCAAGATGTCGAGATGATGGCGCACAGAAACCTGAGCGATGCCGAGCTGTGCGGCCAGATCGGCGACGGTCGCGGCCTCATTTTCTTTCAAGATTTCGACAATGCGATGGCGAATCGGTTGCACGGCGCTTATCCCTTTGCCTCAACGTAGCGCAAGGCTTGCTATGATACCAGAGATAGATGCTGCGGCCAAAAAACACTATCCAACATGGAATATCATAGCACAGCCGGCCCGCCTTGTCAATTGTTATGAATAATTTGAGAGTATTTTCGAGCGCCGCGCGCCAGTTGTACAGCGCCCCCGGAGGCGGAACCGCATCCAGGGCGACTCTCCGGAATCGCCCGCCGTCAGCGCAAGCCGGCCGTCCTGCGCCGAAGTCAAGAGCCCCTCAACCCCGTATCTTTTCAGCAGGAAGGACGTCTTGTTTATTATAAGCAGTTGCTTTGCTCTGCGCCCACGCCATGTGCTTCTCAGCAGTTGAGACCAACGCGAGGGGATCGCCCGTATGGGTCGCGCGCGGTTTCCTCCGTCGCCCTCCCGGTATCGGCGCACGGTAGATGACCCCGCGACCCCGACAGACCCTGGCCGGTGATCCGACATGATGCCGACCCCCTGTGGGCGGCCATGCCAGGCACCGCCCGCGGGATCGGTTCGAAGACTGCCTCTGGTGGAGGAGGCCCTATGGCGCGCGTCATCGTTCCTGCCAGATTGTATGCTGTCGTCGCCCTGCTGGTTGTGCTCCTGCAGGCGCTCCTGCCCGCTGCGGCCGGCGCGACCGCCTTGGGGCTGGCGGAGCGCGGCGCAGACGGCCAGTTGCGCCGATCCAGCGAGACGCGGACGGCCTATCTGGAGCGCGTCGCCCGCGCCGATCCGGCGCGTTTCCAGGCAGCCGTGCTCGCCGCGCTGCAAGACTACCTCAATCGGCCGGCCGACGCCGCGGATACAGAAGAGGCGTTTGCCGCGCGCGTCGAAGCCTATCTCCGCCGGCCGGCGAGCAACGCGCAGTCAGCTGCCTGGGCTGGCCGCAGTGCAGCGGCCGTCGCCGACCGACCGGCGGACGCTGCTGCGCCTACGCCGCAACCCCTCGGGACGCCGGCCGCCGCGCCGCGGGGCCCCGCCGCCGGCCCTGCTACATGCCTGCCGACCGTGACGGCGACCATCCCGGACCTTCCCGGGCCGAAAGGCCTCGCCGTCAACCCGGCCGCCAACCTGTTGTATGTCGCCAGCTATACCTCGAACAGCTTACACGTGATCAATGCGGCCACGCGCAGCCTCGTCCGGACGGTCAGCGTCCCCTCGCCGAACCAGATCGCCTACAGTCCCACCCTGAATCGCATTTACATCACCAATCGCGACGCGGCCACGCTGACCGTGCTGGACGCCGCCACCTACACGGTCGTCGCGACGGCGCCGGTCGAGTCGCTGCCGTTCGGCGTGGCGGTCAACCCGCTGACCCACCGCGTCTACGTCGCCAACTACGCCTCGAACAGCGTCACCGTGGTAGACGGCCTGACCAACACGGCCATCGCGCGCGTGCCGCTGCCGAACCGGCCGACCTTCGTCGCCGTGGATCCGATCCGCAATCTGGCCTATGCCGTCAGCAGCTGGGCCGGCGAGGTGTACGTGATCCCCGCGGACAATAGCCCGGTCAAGTTCGCCAGCCTCGGCGACACGGGCTTGGTCGGCATCGCGGTCAACCCGATCCTGAACCGCGTTTACGTCTCCAGCATCGGCGGCAAGATCTACGTCTACAACGCGGCCAATCGCGAGCGGCTGGCCGTGATTGATGCGCCCGGCGAGCTGCACGCGCTGACGGTCAACCTCAACGGCAACGCGGTCCTCGCAGCCAGCCGCGGCGCCGCGCTCTACTGGGTGGACGGCGACAACAACACCTACACCGGCAGCGTCGCCGTCGGCCGGGGCGACGGCGACGGGGTGGCCGTGAATGGGGAGACGAACGAGATCTTCGTGAGCAACATCGAGGAGAACAGCGTCACGGTGCTGCACGACGCCTGCGCGCCGGCTCCGCCCGCCCGCACCCCCACGCCGACCCCCACTGCCACGCCCACGCCCACGCCGACGGCTACGCTCACGCGCACGCCGACCCCCACCGCCACACCCACGCGCACGCCGACGCCGACGCTCACCCCGACCGGCGAGCCCAACGTACGCTGGGTCGGCAAGATCAAGGTGCGGGCCGATGCCTTCGATGAGACGGCCGGCGTGATTCGGGCGCACGGCAACGTGGTCCTCGGCGATTTCCTGCGCCTGACCGGCGCCGACGATTTCGTGGATATCAGGGGCGACACGATCACGGGCAACGGCACGGCCGCGTTCGCGGTCGGCGCGGAGCTGGTCGCGCTCTTCGGCGGCAATTTCAGCGCGGCGGGCGCAAGCGGCCTACTGAATCCGACGGCCGGCGTCCGCTATCTGCTGAATCAGATCGGCGGCTTTGCGGTCGGGCCGCCCATGACCTTCCTGAGCCTCGGCTTCGACGGGTCGAAGATTCGCGTCGCGGGCGCGGCCGACCTGGCGCTCAAGCCGCTCGGCGTCAACGGAACGGCCGGCATTTCGTTCGCCATCGAGGCCGGCGCGGGCGGCCTGCGCTACGAAGGCACGGTAACCCTGTCCGATTTCTACATCGGGACGGGGCAGGCCCTGAAGGTCGTCCGGCCGACTGCGTCACTCCGCTTCGTCGGCGGCAGGCACCGGCTGGACGTGTCTGCCCTCCTGCAGATCCGCCTGCCACAGAACAGTCCCGATGTGTCCGTGGCATTCTGGATTGACACGACCGGCCAGTGGAACCTCACGGCGGCGATCCCGACGTTGACCTTCCACGTCGCTGCGGCCACGTTGACGATGAACGACATCTCGTTGAGCAGAGAGGGCATCGGCTGCGCCAGCGCGCGGTTCACGGTCTCGGGCGGGCCGCTGGCCAACGCCTCGGCTACCCTGACCGATGTGCGCATCACCGGGGCCGGCTTCCAGTTCGGCGCGGGCGCGGCCGACTTCGCACTGCGCGATTTCAGCCTGGGGCCGGGCCTGTCGGTCAGCGGCGTGCGCGGCAACATCGAGATCGCCGGCGATCGCACCTTCAAGTTGAGCCTCGCCGGCCGGCTCGACATCCACGTCTCGGGCGCGACCGGCAACGTGACGGTCGCCCTGGCCCTCGATAGCGCAGGCCGGTTCACCGGCCGGCTGACCGGCGACCTGGCGCTGAGCGTCGCCGGCCTCACCGTGCAGGTGCGCGATGCGCAGCTCGAGAACGCCACGTTGCGCGCCGCCAGCGTTCGGCTGCAGATGCCTGCCGGCCTGGGCGGGCTGACGATCACAGTCAACAACCTGGAGGTGTCGCCGGCCGGGATCAAGATCGGCGGCGCCGCCGGCGAATTCTCGCTGCCCGACATTGATGCGGCCGGCTTTCGGCTCACCGGCCTGCGCGGCAGATTCGTGATCCAGGAAGGCAAGACGATCATCGCCGCGGCGGGCGCGTTCACCATGCCCAATCTGGGCGCGACCCCGTTCTGCCGCGGCATCGGCGTGGGCCTGACCATCGAGGTCACGACCGCCCAGCAGGTGCTGCTGACCGTGGCGTCGCCGCTGGAGATCGCGCAAAGCCTGGCCGCAGATGTGGGCAAAACAACGGCGAATCCCGACGCGGTCGCCGGCCTCTTCCTGCGCGACGTCACGCTCTCGCTCTCCGGCTGCAAGATCCCCATCGGCAGCACCGGCCTCGACCTGACCGGCATACGCGGCACGGTCAACGTGGATCCGGCCGCCGGCGCCGCCACCATCAACGTCGGGCTGTCGGTCGCCTCGTCGTTGCCCGGCATGTTCCGCGCCGATGCCGAAGGGACGCTGGCGACGAAGCCGTTCGCGCTGGCGGTCAACGGCACGCTCTGGATGTTCAGCGACATGCTGCGGGGCGATGCCTCGACCCGCTTCACCGCGAACAGCTTCCGGGCCGACATCAACCTCACGGTCGGCATTGTGCGCGGCAACGTCAGCATCAACGCGTGGAGCGAGCAGGGCAAGTTCCACTTCACGGGCTACGGCAGCGTCGCCTTCGCATTGACCAAAGGCAGCATCCTGGACGTCGCATTCCTGAAGCTGCCACCGCGCGACATGGAGTTCGGCGGGATTGATGTAGCGGTCGGCGAATTCACCAACGGCAGATGGGGGGTGCGCGGCCGCGTGTGCATGGACAGGTATTGCATCGGCGCGTATTTCGACACGACCGGCAGGCTCACCCTGGGCAACGTGGATACGTACCGGCTGGTGCAGCCCAAGACGTTCGCGCAGGCGCGGCAGGCCTGGCTGGCGCAGCAGCGCGACGAGGCGCTGGCGGCCGATTTCGCCCCCGATCCGGCCGTGCGCGTCCTCGCGGCCGACCAGGTCGAGACGGCCATCACTGTGACCATCCAGACCGATCTGGTGATCGCCCTTTCGCGCACGGGCGACCTGCCGCACCTGGTGTTGATCGGCCCCGCCGGCCAGCCCATCTCGCCCACCCTGCCGAGCACGGTCACGTTCGAGATCAGCGGGCCGGTGACCGACACGGTGGACGGCCCGGCCTGGATGCAGGAGACCTACACGATCCGCGACGCGGCGCCGGGCGTGTGGCGGGCGGTGCAGGTGGGCGAGCCGGGGCCGGATGACCAGGCGGGCCTGGCCGTGCTGGGCGTCATCCCGGCGCCGGGCCTGAGCGACCTGGCGGTCCTCGATCGCGGCGACCGCACCGCGGATGTGCGCTGGCGGCTGACCGCGGTCACCGAGACGGTCACGCTGCGCGTCGTCGCCAACTCCGGGCCGATCACCGTCACCGGACTGCTTGCCGGCGCCGACGGTCTCAGCCGGCCGGCCGAACAGCCGAACTACACCGGCATCGAGCTGGCCGTCTTCCAGAATCCGCCGACCGACGGCTCGCCGCAGGCCCAATCGGTCAGTCTGGCGCGGCTGCCGAGCGGCGTCTATCACATCTGGTTCGAGGCCGACGATCACCTCAGCCCGCCGGTGCGCGCGTACGCAGCCGAGACGGTCGCCGTGGTCCAGCCGTGGGCCGACGCCTGGACGGCCAACCTGCGGGCGACGCCCGGCTATCGGTCGCTCGACGTGAGCTGGGATCCCTGCCCGAACCCGGATGTGGACGGCTACATCCTCTACGTCGGCCCGGAGCCCGGTGTCGTCAGCCAGACGATTGACGTGAGCGCGACGCTGACCACTACGATCGGCGGCCTGACGCCCGACACGGGGCAGTTACCCATGCCGCGCGCGGCGCCACGGCCCCTGCACGCGAAAACGCCCCCCTCTCCCCCCAATCCTGGGGGGAACCTGGCTCCCCCCGCAGTCGGGGGGCTGGGAGGGCCATTTTCAGGGCGGGCACAGAGGCCGCGCCCCGACACAGGGCGGGCACAGAGGCCGCGCCCCTACTATTTGTGGTTGGATGCGGTGGACAACGACACCGGTCGGCGAGCGCGCTCCGAGGTGATTGCGGCGACGCCGGAGAGTGCGGAGTTCGAGTTCAGCCTGAATCCGGCCGGCCTGATCGTGGAAGCGGGGAAAGCTGTCGCGACGACTGCGCTCTTCAGCACGGGGGTGATCAGCTATCCGGAAGGGGTCAGCCTCTACCTCGATGGGGCGCCGGACGGCTTTGCGATGGGCTACGCGCCGGAGATCATCACGCCGACGGTGGCCGGGGCCGCCGTGAGCGTCGTCATCACGACGAGCGAGACGTTGCCTCCCGGCGACTACGCGTTGCCGTTCCTGGCGGTCGGCGGCGATGTGACCCGCACCGTGCAGGCCAGCGTCACAGTCATCGGGCCGACGTTCGCCGTCACGGCGCTGCCCGACCTGGCCCTCCTGCGGGCGGGCGAGAGCGCTACGCTGCCGGTGACGGTGGTCGGCTCGGCCGGCCTGACGCGCTCGGTCAGCCTGAGCCTGGAGGAGGCGCCCGTGGGCCTGCTCAGCGCGTTCGGCCGACACGAGCTGGCGGCCGGCGACAGCACGACACTGATCCTGCGCGATTCACCGCTGCTGGCGCGCGGCCGCTACGTGGTCTGGCTGACGGCCGGGCTGGACCTGAGCGTACAGCGGACACCGCTCGTCGTGATCGTGGACAAGCCCGGCTACGAGCTGACGACCGATACCCCACGGCTGGCCGTGCTGCCGGCCGAGGCGGTCGCCTTCGCCGTGGCGGTGAGCGGCAGCGACTGGGTCGAGTCGCTCGAACTGCGCCTGGCCGGCGGCGACCTCATCCCCGGCGGCCAGGCCGGCCTGGCGCTGGCCCCCGACGGCCCGATCGCCGAGGCGCTCAAAGTGACCGCGCCGACCACGGTCTACGTGCGCGGCCTGACCGGCGCCACGACGCCCGCGGCCGACTACCGGTTGGAGGTCAACGCGCTCAGCGCGGGCAGCAGCCGCACATTGCCGCTCACCCTGCGGGTAGTTCCGTCGGCGACCGCGGCCGATGTCGCGGTGAGCCAGCAAGCCGCGCCCGAGCCGGCCGCGGCGGCCGAACTGTTCACCCTCACGGTAAAGATCGCCAACCAGGGGCCGCTGGTTGCAACCGGCATCGTCGTGACCGATGTCGTGTCGCCGCATGCCGAGGTGCTGGCCGTCTCGCTCAAGACGCCGGTCGGCCCGATCACGCCGCCGGCGGCCGCGCCGCTCGCCGATCCACCCACCAACCTGATCGTGCTGCCGATCAGCCGGCTGGAGCGCGGCTGGGTGGCCGAGCTGACCATCGTGACCAGGGTCACGCGGGAAGTTGCGCGCTGGTCGCACCTGGTCAACCTGGTCGAAGCATGGCCGGCGCAGCCCGACGACGATCCGAAGAACAACGTCAGCGCCCTCGCCGTGCTGGTAGGGCCATTGCCGCCCCCCTACCGGCCGACGATCTACCTGCCGCTGCTCATGAAACACAGCCCGCCGTGAACGAGGAGAGCGGGAGACGGGGAGAGCGAAAGACGGGGGACTTGTCTACCCGTCTCCTTGTCTCCTGGTCTACCAATCTACCAATCTACCAATCTCCCTGTCCTACGGCCTGTACTCTCCGAATACCTCGCGCAGGGTGTTGCAGATCTCGCCGAGGGTGGCGTAGGCCTCGACGGCTTCGATGAAGCGCGGCATGAGGGCGGCGGTCGGGTCCTGGGCCGCGGCGCGCAGCCGGGCCAGGGCATCGGCGACAGCAGCCGCAGCGCGTTGGCGGCGCAGCGCGGCCAGCCGCGCGATCTGCTCGGCCTGCACGGCTTCGTCAATCCGCAACAGGTCCCCCGGCGGCGCCGATGCGTCGGTCTGGAACCGATTCACGCCGACCACCACCTGCTCGCCGGCCTCGATGGCGCGCGCTGTGGCATACGCCGCGTCCTGGATCTCGTTCTGGATATAGCCGGCCTCGATGGCTCTGGTCGCGCCGCCCATCGCGTCAATCCGCTCGATGTACTGCATGGCGCGGCGCTCGATCTCGTCGGTCAGATACTCGATGACATAGGAACCGGCCAGCGGGTCGACCGTGTCGGCGACGCCCGACTCGTAGGCGATGATCTGCTGCGTGCGCAACGCCACCTGCACCGCCGCCTCTGAGGGGAGCGCCAGCGCCTCGTCGCGCGAGTTGGTGTGCAGGCTCTGCGTGCCGCCGAGCACCGCGGCCAGCGCCTGGAGCGTCACGCGCACGACGTTGTTTTCCGGCTGCTGCGCAGTCAACGTCGAACCGGCCGTCTGCGTGTGGAAGCGAAGCTGCCAGCTCTTCGGGTCTCGCGCGCCGAAGCGCTCGTGCATGATCCTGGCCCACAGCCGCCGCGCCGCCCGGAACTTGGCGATCTCCTCCAGGAAGTTGTTGTGGCTGTTGAAGAAAAAGGCAAGCTGCGGCGCGAAATCATCCACGGCCAGCCCGGCGTCAAGCGCCGCCTTCACGTACTCGATGGCATTGGCCAGCGTGAACGCGACCTCCTGCACGGCTGTGGAGCCGGCCTCCCGGATGTGATAGCCGGAGATGCTGATCGTGTTCCAGTTGGGGACCTCGGTCGCGCAATAGCGGAAGAGGTCGGTGATCAGCCGCATGGATGGCGCGGGCGGGAAGATGTACGTGCCGCGTGCGATGTACTCCTTCAGGATATCGTTCTGGACTGTGCCGCGCAGCGCCTTCGGATTCACGCCCTGCTTCTTCGCCACCGCGATCACCATCGCCAGCAAGATCGCAGCCGGCGCGTTGATCGTCATGCTGATGCTGACCTTGTCGAGCGGGATGCCGTCGAGCAACGTCTCCATATCGGCCAGCGACGAGATCGCCACGCCCACCTTGCCCACCTCGCCCAACGCCAGCGGATCGTCGGAATCGTAACCGATCTGGGTGGGCAGGTCGAAGGCGACGCTCAGACCGGTCTGGCCCTGCGCCAGCAGGTATTTATAGCGCGCGTTGCTCTCGGCCGCGGTGCCGAAACCGGCATACTGGCGCATGGTCCAGAGGCGGCCGCGATACATCGTCGGCTGCACCCCGCGCGTGAACGGATACTCGCCGGGGAAGCCGAGCTTCTCCAGATACGCTTGCTCGGCAGCCGCACAACAGCCCTCAGGCAAGTAGAGTCGCTCAACGGGAATACCGGAGCTCGTCTTGAACTCCGCCTGGCGCTCCGGTGCACGTGCTATCGTCCTGGCGACAGTCGTGGCCTCCCAGGCAGCCTTGCGTTCAGAAAGTTGACTCATAGGGTTCGGCTCTCGCATACTTTTTCGCAAACAAGTCCGGGTCATACGGCGCCCGGCGGTTCGGACAGCCCTCGCGCGGGCAAAGCTGACAACTGGCAAACGTCTCCTCGGACGGGAAGAAGATGCCGGAGACGCTTTTCGTGGGCGTCATCAGCAGGCTGGGGGTCAGCGTCACGCCGACCGCGGCTGCCGCGTCGCCGAGCAGCGCGAACAAGGGCCGTTGTTCCCGCAGCGGCCAGTCGGCCAGCGAGCCCGGATTCATCACCATCAGCCGGGGGACGGCGAACCGTTCGACGAGATGGGCGCGCAGGCTGCCCACCGCTGAGACGAGCACGGCCTGATTGATCGCGTCGGCCCAAAAGCGGCCGAGAGGCCCCTCCTGCGCCAGCGCCCACGCCTCCAGCTCCCGGCCCGAAGTCGCCACGAACGCGAAAACACGGTTGACCGCGTCCAGGTTCACCCGCAGCACGCGGCTGGCGAAGCGAATCCCGGCAATGACCACCGCTTCATCTTCCTTCGCTTCGATGAACGCCAGCCGATAGACCGCCTTGGGCCAGGCGATCGTCCTTGCCTCTGCCACGAGGCGGCCAAATTCCTGCTCGTTGGCGCTGCCCGGCCGAATGTGCAGCTTTCGCTGAAGCTGATCGGCATCGAGATGAAACGACAGCGGGCTGAGCGTCTCGCGCTCCATCGCGGCCATGCTCAGTTGCCCGGCCGCGTGCCGAAAACCATATCCCACAGCGGCGAACTCACGCCGAAATAGGCATCCGGCTTTTTGAAATGATGCGTCATGTGATAGCGCTTGAGGAACTTGAGATACCCCCAGCGCATCGGCCAGTGGTGGGTTGCGTAGTGGATCATGTCGTAGACCAGATAGCCGAGGACGAAACCGGCAAAGGTCGGCGCAACCCAATGAGGCGCAGCCAGCAGAGCGCCGAAGAGCAGCGCGAAAAGGCCATAGAACACCGCTGCCAGCGGGATGCTGACCACCGGCGGCATCACCAGCCGGGTCTTGAGCTGCGGCTGAGCGTGGTGCACGCCGTGGAAGAGGAAGAAGATCTTCTGCAGCCGTTCGCCTTTCGGGTCATAGTGGAAGACGAACCGATGCATCAGGTACTCGGTGAGCGTCCACAGGAAGACGCCGAGCAGGAACGCCAGCGGGATGACGCCGCGGCCGACTGCGGCCGGCCATGCGCCAACGCCGCGCGCCAGGAAGAAAAGGGCGACCGGCAGCCAGATGGCAACCACGACTGCCGGATGGATATGGGTAAACGACTCCAAAAAGTCCGAGCGGAACAATCGAATCGGCTGGTCGCTATGGTTGATCTCCAGGGTGTTTGCCGTTCTCGCCATGATACTCGACTCCCGAATCCGAAGTAACGATAGACAATCCGCCGCGGCGCTCCTCCCTCATCCGGGCCACACGGGCGATTGTACCACGCGGTCAGGGCGCGGCCAAATAGACGGGATCACCGCAGGGTGAGCAGCGTCTGGCCCTGCGCCACCTGCGTGCGCGCGCCGATGCGCACCTCGTGAACCACCCCGGCCCTCGGTGCACGCAGCTCATTCTCCATCTTCATCGCCTCCAGGATGAGCAACGGCTCGCCCTCGATAACGGCCTGGCCGGGCGCCACCAGCACCTTGACGATCAGGCCGGGGATCGGCGCGCGGATCGCCAGTTCGCCATCGGACGGCTTCAAGTTGCGGTCGGCCAGCGAGAGCCGCCGGCCGCGTTCGTCCTGCACTTTCACGAGATAGCGCTGACCGCCGACCAAAATATCGTAGCTGCTTCTCTGATCGCTGGCCGGATCGAGCACCACCTCGTGGGAGGCGTTGTTGAGCAACAGCGAATAAAGCTGACGGCCGCTGATCGCCTTGAGGTCCACGTTGTACTCGATGCCGTCCACCAGGATACGATCGTGATGTTCGATGACGATCTCGTAGGTATGGTCATTGACCGTGGCATAGTATTTCATCGCGCGCGCATGGCTCCTATTCGACCGGCCTGTTTCCACGGCGACATGCCCCGGCGATCCCCGGTGGGCGATGCGCCGAAGATCACCGCTTCCTGGCCTCGTTCATGCTCGATCAGCGCCGCCGCGATGGCAGCCACGCGTGCCAGATCGCGACTGGGCATTGCCGACATCCGAAAGCCATCTGGCCCGTCCAAAAATTGCGTATCGAACTGCCCGCCCTGGAACCGGGTGCTATCCATCACTCGCTGATGGAACGGGATCGTGGTATGGATGCCGCCGATGCGGTATTCGGCCAGCGCACGACGCATGCGCAAGATCGCCTCGGCCCGATTCTCGCCCCACACCACCAGCTTGGCCAGCAGCGGATCATAGTAGAGGCTCACCTCCCAGCCGGCGTAGATGCCGCTCTCCAGCCGCACCCCTGGCCCGGTCGGCTCGGAGAGACTGGTGATGCGGCCGGCCTGCGGCAGGAAATCGTTGTACGGGTCTTCCGCATTGATGCGGCACTCGATGGCATGGCCTTTCATCTGGATATCATCCTGGCTCCAACGCATCCGCCGTCCTGCGGCTATGGCCAGCTGTTCTTTCACGATATCCACGCCGGTAACCATCTCGGTGACGGGGTGTTCGACCTGGAGCCGGGTATTCATCTCCAGGAAATAGAAGCGGCCCGTGCGATCGAGCAAGAACTCGACCGTGCCGGCATTGACGTAGCCGACCGCGCGTGCGGCGCGCACGGCCACCGCGCCCATCTCGGCACGCAGTTCGGGAGTCACCGCCACCGATGGCGCTTCCTCGATCAGCTTCTGATGGCGGCGCTGGATCGAGCACTCGCGCTCGCCCAGGTGAATGCAATTGCCGTGCGAATCGGCCAGGATCTGGATCTCCACATGGCGGGCGCGCGGCACGAATTTCTCCAGATAGATCGTGTCATCGCCGAACGCGGCCAGCGCCTCTCGTCGCGCCGCGGCAAGCGATTTGGGTAGGTCGGTCGGATCGTTGACGACCCGCATCCCTTTGCCGCCGCCGCCGGCCGCCGCCTTCACCAGCACCGGGTAGCCGAGCTCATCGGCTGCGCGAATGGCTTCGGCATCCGTCAGGCCGATGTCGGTGCCCGGCGTGACGGGCACGCCGGCCGCGATCATCGTGCGCCGGGCCGCGATCTTATCGCCCATGGCGCGAATCGCGGCGGGCGGCGGACCGATCCAGGCCAGCCCGGCCGCCAGCACGGCCTCGGCGAAATGCTCGTTCTCGGCCAGAAAGCCGTAGCCCGGATGCACGGCATCGGCACCCGCGGCCATCGCGGCGGCAATGATGGCCGGGATGTTCAGATAGCTCTCGCGGGCCGGCGGCGGCCCGATGCGATAGGCTTCGTCCGCATAGCGCACGTGCAATGCCGTCCGATCGGCATCCGAATAAACCGCAACCGTGCGCAGGCCGCGCTCGCCACAGGCGCGCAGGATGCGCACGGCAATCTCCCCGCGGTTGGCAACCAGGATCTTACTGAACATGGGACCTCACAGCGGGATATTCCCGTGCTTCTTCGGTGGGTTCATGTCGCGCTTGTTCTGGAGCATCTCCAGCGCGTTGATCAGCCGGGGCCGCGTCTCCTGAGGCTCGATGACCGCATCTATGTAGCCGCGCGACGCGGCGACGTAGGGGTTGGCGAACTTCGCGCGGTATTCGGCCACCAACCGCGCGCGCGTCGCTTCCGGATCGGCCGCTTCCGCGATCTCGCGGCGGAAGACGATGTTGACCGCGCCTTCCGGCCCCATGACCGCGATCTCGGCCGATGGCCACGCCAGGTTGATGTCTCCGCGCAGGTGTTTGGAACTCATCACGTCGTAGGCGCCACCATAGGCCTTGCGCGTGATGACGGTCAGCTTGGGCACGGTCGCCTCGGCGTAGGCGTACATCAGCTTGGCCCCGTGCCGGATGATGCCGCCGTGCTCCTGCACCGTGCCGGGCATGAATCCGGGCACATCCACGAAGGTGACGAGCGGGATGTTGAACGCATCGCAGAAACGCACGAAGCGCGCCGCCTTCGTGCTGGCATTAATGTCGAGCACGCCGGCCAGCACGGCCGGCTGATTGGCGACGATCCCGACGACGCGGCCGCCCAGCCGGGCATAGCCGATCAGCACATTGCTGGCCCAATGCTGCATGATCTCGAAGAACTCGCCGTTGTCCACAATGCGCGTGATCACTTCGCGCATGTCGTAGGGGCGATTGGGCTCTTCGGGCACCAGCTCGTCCAGCGTCTCGTCGCAACGCAGGGGATCATCTTCAGTGCGGACGAAGGGCGGATCTTCCTGATTGTTCGACGGCAAAAAGCTGAGGAGCTTCTGTGCCAGAAAGATCGCATCCTCCTCGCCATCGGCCGCGAAGTGCGCCACGCCGCTGGTCGACGCGTGCACGAGCGCGCCGCCCAGCTCCTCGAAGGAGACCTGCTCATGCGTCACCGTCTTCACTACGTCCGGGCCGGTGACGAACATGTAGCTGGTGTCCTTCACCATGATGATGAAATCGGTGATGGCGGGCGAGTAGACCGCGCCGCCCGCGCATGGCCCCATCACCAGGCTGATCTGTGGGATCACGCCGGAGGCGAGGGTGTTGCGCAGGAAGATATCGGCGTAGCCGCCCAGGCTGACCACCCCCTCCTGGATGCGCGCGCCGCCCGAGTCGTTCAGGCCGATCACCGGCGCACCGTTCTTCATGGCCAGATCCATGATCTTGCAGATCTTCTCGGCATGCGCCTCGGACAACGAGCCGCCGAACACCGTGAAGTCCTGCGAGTAGACGTAGACCAGCCGGCGATCAATCGTGCCGTAGCCGGTCACCACGCCATCGCCCAGGATACGCTGTTCGGCCATGCCGAAATCGGTGGCGCGGTGCGTCACGAACCGGTCGAGCTCGACGAAGCTGCCTTTGTCCAGGAGCAGCTCGAGCCGCTCGCGCGCGGTCAGCTTGCCTTTGGCGTGCTGCTGTTTGATGCGTGCCTCGCCGCCGCCAAGCGTCGAAGCATATTTCAGATCGCGCAGTTGACGGATCTTTTCTTGGTGCGACATGATTCTGTCTATCCTTCCGCGGCAGGGCCTCGGCGACTGAGGGCATAGCCGATTCCGGCCAGGATGATGCCCACGGCGAGGGTGCCGAGCGTGATGAGGACACCGGCGTCGAACCAGAAACGGTCAGGATACAGGCGGATCAGCGATGTATCGTAATTGAACATCCACGTGTCGGGCGGGAAGAAGAGCTCGTGAAACAGCACGAAGAACATACGCCAGCTTACCAACACGAACAGGGCCAATGCCAGCAGAAAAGCGGTCGTCGCCGCGCCGCCCCAAAACAGGGCACGATAGCCTGCGCGGCGCGTGCGCCGAGTCGCCAGCAGCGCCAGCACACCGCCCACAGCCAGCACGCCGGCCCCGCTCTGCACGCGCCACAACATGTCGGTGAAGCGCTTGACATCCACCATGTGGCTGAGCTCGTCCGGGCCGAACAGGGGCCGATCCATTCCCGGCATCCGCTGCGCCTCGAGCAGCCTGACCGCTACTTCGGCCGGTTCACTGCTCTGGAGAAAACGGATCGAGACGCTCGCCAGCTCCAGCCGCTGCTGCTGGGTGAAGCCGAACGGGTCGCGGGGAAAATCGGGCTTGCCGTACTCGTAGCGCAGATACCAGTCATTGATGGTCAGCCGGCCGGCCGTTAGCAAAAGAAAGACCGGCATGGTCATGGCGACAACGATTTGAACGATGCGAATGAGTGCTCGATTCAATGAAAACCTCCTCAATACCTTAAACTTCGCTGGCTTGCACTCGTCGCGGCGGTCTTGCACGATTCGTGCTGCTGGCGGGCTGCCGGCCGGGATCAGGGCGCGACCTGGAGCACCTGTTTGCCGAACCCTGCGCCGGACAGAAGGCGCGCCAGCGCGGCCGGATAATCCGTCAGCGGGAAGATGCGGTCCACGACCGGCCGCAGCCGGCCGCGCCACACCTGCGCCATCACAGCCGCGAAATCGGCCTGCGTGCCCATCGTCGAGCCGATGATGCTCAGATGGCGGCCGAAGATCAGATTGACGGCCGTGGATGCTTCGTAGCCGGTCGTACCACCGACCGTGAGGAGCCGGCCGCCTTTTGCCAGGCAGCGCAGGCTGCTGGCCCACGTTGCCGCGCCGACGTTGTCCACGACCACGTCTACCCCGCGGCGGTCGGTGGCCGCCCAGACGGCCCTGGCCCAGTTCGGCTCGGACGCGCGAGCCACGGTCCAATCGGCGCCCAGGTCGCGCGCGGCTGCGGCCTTGGCCTCGTCGGCTGCCACGACAAAGACGGTCGCGCCGGCCAGCCGGCCGATCTGGATCGCCGCAGTGTTGACCCCACCCCCTGCGCCGACGACCAGAAGGCTCTCGCCTGGCCGCAGCTGCCCGGCCGTGATCAGCATATGCCAGGCGGTCACGAAGACGAGCGGCGCGGCCGCTGCCATATCGTCGGGATAGCCGTCGGGGATGGCGAGCAAGTTGCGGGTCGGCACGACCACGAACTCCGCGTACGCGCCCGGCACATGCTCGCCCAGGATGGCAAAACGGTCGCAACGGTTGTGTTGGCCCGCCACACACGCTGCGCACCGACCGCACCAGAGGGTCGGATTGGCCACCACGCGCTGCCCGACCTGCCAGCCGGTCACATCGGGGCCGAGCGCGGCGATCGTCCCGCTGAAGTCGGAGCCGGGGATGTGGGGGAAGGTCAGCTCCAGCCCGCGCCAGCCGGTACGCACGAAATCATCCAGCCGGTTCAACGCCGCGTAGCGCACTGCTACCAGCACCTCGCCGGGGCCGGGCCGGGGGACGGGGATATCCTGCCGGTATTCCAGCACTTCCGGACCGCCGTGCCGATAGAACACAATAGCTCGCATCGCTCCTCCACGCTGCTCGAAAAACTGCTGCCGAACGTGCCCCTGCCAACCTGGAAAAATCGCCGCCGGACGGGTCCCTGCTGTCGCAGGACTTCGCAGGCACCCTCGCAGCTGTCTGGCACGCGAGTACAGGCTCGTTGTCATGACACGCTGTACGCCGGGTCGGCGCATGGGCCACTGTAACGAAAGGGATTCTACAACATCCAATCGAAAAGACCAACCGCCTGCTATCCGGCGAATGTGGTATAATATCAGTGTTCTCCCCTTCTGGGTTTCCGGACCAACCCGCAAGGGCTGTCTCGCCAGACCCGAAGAGTCTACGTCCAGGAAAGGAGCCGATTGACCATGATTCCCAAAGCACCGTTTGGCCGCACCGGCCACATGAGCACGCGCGTGATCTTCGGCGCGGCGGCCCTGGGACGCGTCACCCAGGAAGAAGCGGATCGCACCCTCGACCTCCTGCTTGAGTACGGCATCAATCACTTCGACACCGCTGCCAGCTACGGCGAAGCCGAGGATCGCATGGGGCCGTGGATGGCGAAATATCGAAAACAGATCTTCCTCGCCACCAAGACCGGCGAGCGCACATATGAGAAGGCCAGGGAACAGCTTCACCGCTCGCTGGAGCGCCTGCGCGTGGACAACGTAGACCTGATCCAATTGCACGCGCTGATTGATCCCGGCGAGTGGAAGGTGGCGATGGGGCCGGGCGGCGCGCTAGAGGCATTGATCGAGGCGAAAGAGCAGGGATTGGTGCGCTTCATCGGCGTCACCGGCCACGAGATCTCCATCGCAGCCATGCATCTGCTCAGCCTGAACCGCTACGATTTCGACTCGGTGTTACTGCCGTGGAACTATCTGCTCTCCAAAAACCCGTTGTACGCGGCCAGTTTCGAAGCCGTGCTGAAAGTCTGTCGCCAGCGCAACGTCGCGGTGCAGACGATCAAAAGCCTGGCCCGGCGCCGCTGGGACGACCGACCGCGCACGCGTGCGACCTGGTACGAACCGCTGGAGGAGCAGGCCGACATTGACCTGGCTGTGCACTGGATCCTGGGCCAGCCGGATATCTTCCTCAACAGCACCGGCGACATCCACGTGCTGCCGAAGCTACTGGACGCGGCCAGCCGCTTCACCGGCCAGGGGCCGAGCGAAGCCGACATGGAGGCACTGGTCGTCCGCCAGGACATGAAGCCGATGTTCTGGTGATCTACGTGCCAGGCACCTGAGGGGTGCCTGGCACGCGGTTTGTTCAGCTACGACCCGGGTAGGCCCGGTCCTCCAGATCCGCCAGGTACTTCTCGACCTCCATCGCTGCGGCCACGCCCTGGCCGACCGAAGTGGCCGCCTGCTTGAAACGGTGATCCTGGATCTCGCCGGCCGCGAAGATCCCCGGCACGCTGGTGCGCATCAGCTTGTCGGTGATCAGATAACCCTGGTCGTCCATCGCCAGCTTGCCCACGAAGAGCTGATTGTTGGGCAGATGGCCGACGTAGACGAACACGCCGTCTATCGGCATGGTCGTGATCTCGCCGGTGACCACATTTTTGAGCGTGATGCTCTCGACTTTCGCCTCGCCGTTGATGCTCTCCACGACCGTATTCCAGATGAAGGCGATCTTCGGCGATGCTGCCGCCCGGCGTTGCAGGGTGGCGCCGGCCCGCAGTTGATCCCGGCGATGTATGATCCACACGCGCTCGGCGAAACGGGTCAGGAACAGTCCTTCCTGCAGCGCGCTGTCGCCGCCGCCGATGACCGCGACCTGCTTGCCGCGGAAGAAGAAGCCATCGCAAGTGGCGCAGTAACTCACCCCTCGGCCGGTCAGCCGCTCCTCGCCCGGCACTCCCAGCCGCCGTGGTGAGGCGCCCGTGGCAACGATCAGGGCCTTCGTCTTGAAGACACGGCCACTGGCGGTTGTGACGGTGAAAGGTGGGCCGTTCACATCCACTTCGGTCACATAGTCCACCAGCACCTCGGTGCCGAACCGCTCGGCCTGCTTCTGCATGTTTGCCACCAGCTCCGGCCCTTGGATCTGCTCGAAGCCCGGATAATTCTCCACCTCGGTGGTGAGCGCAATCTGGCCGCCCAGCTCGTTGCCGGTGATGAGCAACGGTCGCAGCTCGGCGCGGCCGGTATAGATGGCAGCCGCCCAGCCGGCCGGGCCACTGCCGATGATGATCACGTTCTCGACGTCGGGCCGTGCGCTGGCCGGCGCCTGCTCTGCCGCCGGTTCAGCCCCGCCGCCGAGATTCAAGTTCAAATTGAGGTCGAACATCGTCTTCCAACTCCTCTGTGTCAGTTCTGAGATGTATCTTTATGCTGTGCCGGAAAACGGCCACCTCAGAGATCGCCCATTTCGTACAGGATCAGCGCCGTGGCAATGATGCCCGCCGTCTCTGCGCGCAGGATACGCGGGCCGAGCGTGACCGGCCGGATGCCATAGCTGCGAGCCAGGGCGATCTCCTCGGCGGTAAAGCCGCCCTCTGGCCCAACGAAGATTTGGATGCGCCGGTCGGCAGCGGCGTTACACGCGGCCAATGCGGCCCGCAGATGCGTCTCGCGCTCTCCTTCCCAGGGAATGAGCCGCACCGGGCCGGCCGGCATCCCCCCGGCGGCCGACGAGACCGCAGCCACCTCCGACGTCCCTCGGTCAAGCGGCTGAGACGACTTCACCGCCTGTCTGAACAGCTGGGCTGGCAGCAATGCGGGCAATCGGCTGCGGCCACATTGCTCGGCCGCCTCGCGAATGATCTGCTCCCAACGCGGCCGTTTGTGCTCGATCGCCGTCATGTCATCCACGATGTTGCGCTCGCAGATGAGCGGCACAAATGCGCTGACGCCGACTTCCACGCCTTTCTGGAGTGCCCAGCCGAAACGCTCGCCCTTGAGCACGGCCTGATAGAGGGTGATATGCGTGGCCGGCTCGGCCGTAGCTTCCTGGCGAGATACCACCTGGAACGTGACGCCGGTATGTTTCACCGAGACCAACTCGGCTTCAAACACCCCGCCGCGGCCATCCAGGAGGAAAACACGCTCGCCGGGCCGCATGCGCAGCACGTGGCGGACCTGATGCGCCTGTTCTCTGACAAGAGTCACAGGCTGCCCGACAACAAGCGGCGTTGAGACAAAGAAACGATGCATGGCTGAATCACGATCGGTCCATGGGTCTGGCCCTGATTCTACCGCGAGGCAGGCGCAAAGTCCAGAACCACCACCCGAAAATCCGCAGCCAGGCGCGCCCCTGCGATCACAGCGGCACGTGGACCCAGATTCATGACACCCGACGGTTGGCGCATCTGGCCTGGGCGCGCTATAATTTCCCTTGAAAATCGCATCGGCCGGCATGCCATCGAACATTCAAACCGGACGGCGCATGGACAACTAATCTGAAAATCGTGCCGCCGCACGCCGCCGGGCGTTCAAACGCCCGGCTCAGGCAGGTGAAAGTCGGTC